>Ga0160506_100111_pt1 | contig 20447 bp, 25 predicted proteins | sample DID2874_E49MG_FD_108204 | JGI IMG/M metagenome (GOLD analysis project Ga0160506, IMG submission 108204) | Enriched chicken feces microbial communities from UW Madison campus, WI, USA - DID2874_E49 MG | ecosystem: Host-associated > Birds > Digestive system > Large intestine > Fecal | place: USA... | reverse complement strand
TTCAGATTTTCCCAGGTAATAGTCTTCTCTGTCTCTTGTATTACACAGCCTTTTTCTGCAATTGTAATACACTCAGTGGAAACCTGCCTTTTCCAGATACCGGAGGTTGTGCCTACAAAGCCATACCCTCTCTTTTCAGAATATAAGGGTATCCTGCCCTCTTTTAAAGGTTCAAGTCTAAAATTTCCTTTTTTCATATCAGCGGAAAAATAAAAACTTTTTTTCTCCATGCATCATTTGCTCCTTTATTTTACCATTACTTAACGACTGCTTTTATATCTCATTTCTGTTCTCATTTTAGCATTCCCGTACCATACATACTTGTCATATCTAGGTTTTTCTGTGACAATTATTGCAGTAGAAGATAATACAATAAAACCAGAGTAAGCCCTACAGGCTACTCCGGTTCTGATTTTAGTTTGTTTATTTATCAGTGAATTTTATCATACAAAATGTCAGAAAGTCTTCCGAATTGTTCTAAAGTCAATGCTTCCCCTCGAATAGTAGGAGAAACCTCAAGCTCCGCAATAGCTTCTGCAATCATCTCTTTTGTTAAATTGGTTTCCGTACCATTATATAACCCGTTTAACAAGGTCTTGCGGCGTTGATTAAAGGATGCCCGAATTAGCTGGAATAGCAGCTTTTCGTCCTTAATCACCACTGGATTATTCTCATGAAGCGTAAGGCGGATAACTGCTGAGCCGACATTGGGTCTTGGCATAAAACAGTTGGGCGGCACATTAGCTGCAATATATGGCTTGGCATAATACTGTACTGCAAGAGATAAGGCACCGTAGTCTTTACTTCCGGGACCTGACTGCATACGGTCTGCCACTTCCTTTTGTACCATAACGGTTATATTATCAACCGGTACATGAGCTTCAAATAATCCCATAATAATAGGAGTTGTTATATAATAAGGAAGGTTTGCAACTATCTTTACGGGTCTGCCCTGATTTTTTTCCTGTACCAGTGCATTTAAGTCCACTTTCAAGATATCTTCATTTACTACACTTACATTAGAATACTCTGACAGAGTATCTTCTAATATAGGTATTAGTTTTTTATCAATTTCCACCGCTACAACTTCTCTGGCAGCCTCACATAAATACTGGGTCAGGGTTCCGATACCAGGTCCGATTTCCAGCACCAAATCATCTTTTGTTATCTCTGCCGCCTTAATAATCTTTTCTAGTACATGGGTATCAATTAAAAAGTTCTGCCCAAACTTTTTCTGGAATACAAATCGGTATTTATTTAATATTTCTATCGTTTCCTTGGGATTGCCTAATTTGTTTTGCATATAGTATTTCCATTCTTTTATTTATTGATTTATGGTATCTCATTATATACCAAAAGTCAATGTTTTATAACATGGGTTCATGTTTACTGGAGGGTTTAATGATATTGATTGACAAGACATCTAGCATTACTTATAATAACCTTACTCCCCTCTAAAAACCAACGTGATTGATAGAGTGTTGCCCTTGCTGATAAAGCAGGGGCATTTTTTCGTTGACAAATTAGTACATTTTTCCTATACTATTACTGTTAATATATTACATGGGAGGAAATAACATGAACGAAACAAAAAAGTGCAAACACTGTCAAAGTGAAATTGATAAGAAGGCTAAGATTTGTCCTAATTGTCGCAAAAAGCAAGGGGGAAATGCAAAGTTTATTATTCTTGGAGTAATTGTATTCTTTATACTTATCGGTACTTTAGGTAATAAAGATGATGAACCAAAAAAGGTATCAAACACAAATGACGGCCAACAGCAAACAGCTGAGGTTGACAATAAATCTGATGATACAGAAAAGGCTAAGACTGAAGAGAAGACCACATTTGCAATAGGTGAAACTGCTTCTTTAAAAGATGTATTAGTTACAATGAATGGTGTAACTGAAGCAGAAGGGGGTCAGTTTAACACACCTACTGAAGGAAATGTATTTGTTTTATGCGAATTTACTATTGAAAATGAATCTGCCAATGATATCACAGTTAGTTCCATGCTTAGTTTTGAAGCTTATGCAGATGACTTCTCGATAAATCAAAGTATTAAGGGATTACTCGAAAAAGGTGACAAAAATCAACTTGACGGAAGTGTTGCTGCTGGAAAGAAAATGAATGGTGTAATTGCATATGAAGTTCCCAAAGACTGGAAAGAACTTGAAATCAATTTCACGCCTAACTTCTGGGGCAAAGAAATGACATTTAAAGCAACTAAATAGCTTACATACATCCCCGGATAATACCGGGGATTTTTTACGCTAAGAAAAGAGCCATACCGTCTAAACAGTACAGCTCTTGTTCCCTCACCCAACTTAATTATATGTATTATTTTGGAATTTGTCAATGTTTTTTGTTGTTTTTTCCAATTATTTATTAATTCACGCATACCATCAGAACTTTCTAGTTTCTATTCGATACAGGAATCTTATGTATAATTTTGTCGTATTACAATTGATTTTCCAATATATGTATTGTATAATAATGTCAGTAATTAAGAAGGGAGGTAAAATCATCTGCAACTTATTAACTTACACTTAATTTGAAAGGTGGTTATATTTTATGAAAAAATTTGTTACAAAAATTGTAGCTCTATTACTAGTAGCAGTTTTATTTGCTGCTCCTTCCGTTGCTTCGGCAGCTTCAACTCCTGAACTAATATATGAGGATGCTTATTCAAAAATCTATCATTATATGCCTGATCCATTAGAACTTTCTACAAGTACAAATCTTCGGGATGTTGCAGGTTCGAACGCAAACAAATTATGGTCTGTTCCTGCAGGTAAACGCATGACATTTCATATTGAAAGCAGTGGCGGTACATATGACATACTGGTTTATAAAGAAGGAGGTAGTCTTGTACATAGAGATACTGTATCAGGTAACTCTCTTGTTTGGCTACCTGCCACTAGCACTGATGCAACCTATGGTGTTTTGATAAGTGCACATGATAGCATAACAGTATATTCATATGGTGCAGATTTATTAGATTAATTAAAATTGTGTAATTTTATTTATTGTAGGGGCTACTTCAAGTAGTCCCTACTTTTTTCTTCATCGCACTTAGCTTACTTGCTCAGATAACTTATAGTTTATTCTAATAACTTTCTCAGAGCTGTAGCCCCTAGCTTGCCGTTACTCCCCCATTTATTCGCATTTCGGAACTTATTAACGGCTGCTGTTGTCTTCGCTCCCCATATACCGTCTGTAGCTAATCCTGCGTTAACCTTACGGTTTAAAGCTATCTGTATACCCATCGTGACATAAGGGTTCGTGTGCCCTTTCAGGAATAAGGTGTCAAAGTCTCCTTTCACCTGGAAGTGAGGGCTGTCCGGACTTGTCTTCCAGTTCGCTCCTGGTTCGAAACCATACTTAGCCATTGTGTTAATAATAATCTTAGTCTGCTTGTCTTGGCTGTTCCAAATAGCTGTCATCTTGCCGTTTACAACACGCTGTGGCACCACATCTACCGCCTTACGCTGTATATGTATGCTGTTAAGAGTCCATGTAACTTTAGCTGCTTTAGGGTTACAATAGGCAGTTGCAAAGGACTTACTTATCCCTTTAGCTGTACACTCTACAACGGTACGTCCCTGGCAGTATAGATACCTTTGCCGCTCCTGGCTTCGGTAGGTTTCAACCACGAAAGGATTAACTCCTTGCCGGCGGATATCTTCCAGGGCAAGTTCTAACATAACTTTAACTAAGGGATTTAATTCATTTAAATCTCTGCATTGTGCTGTGATATTACTCATGCCTTATTCCTCTCTTTCTGCTTTTCTTTTAAGGATATCAATTGCATTGGTTAAGACTTTTCCGACTGGTAATCCCATAAGTCCAGCATTTTCAATAATTGAGATTGCTTCATTTGCTATGTACCCAATAATAACAGCATTTCTTATTAAATCAGTGCCTGCTACTTTATCAAGCTGCGCTCCAACAAGTACTATTCCAAGGGTCATTCCTTTTCTGACTAAGCCCTTCCAGCCTGCCTTACTTTCCAATGCACCATTTTCAGTCTTAGTTGACTTTTTAAATACCCCAGCTACAACTAATCCGGATAGGTAATCAAGCCCCATGAATATAATAAGCGTTTGCAGTGCCATGTCCCATCCCCCGAATAAGTATGCTAGTATACTCCCAAATGTGCCAAATGCCATTATTATCGTTAATTTAATCTTATCCATACTTCCATCCTTTCATAATAAAAGGAGAGCTTAACGCAACGCTCTCCTACAATTCTGTTAATATCTCTTCTTTTTCAGCTTCAGACAGCTTTGTATATTCTGAGATAATATCCTCTGCTGTCCTATCTTCCATATCCATTCTTGCTTTGATTGCATTTACAAAAATACTTTTCTTCCACCACGGCATAATTTACACCCCCAATGCTTCCGCTAATGCGATTTGTATTGTTGTTAACTGCTCGTTTATAGTATCAATTTGTGACTTTGGCATGTCTTCGTATATCGGTTCATGCGGTTCAACCGCTGTGTTAATGCCTTTTAATAACTTGCCTTCCGGGATGTCTAACCACATAAAAGGTATTCCTTCCGGTTCTTGGACATTGCCTTTAGCCTGGAAGATTATCCGACCTGTTGTATCGTATATTACTAATGTTTGCATGTATAAACCTCCTTATTATTCAATAGCTATCCATCTGACCTGTGAACCTGCAGGCGCACTTATCGGAGCAAGGAAGCCTGTATTATTTACATAAGCTAACCTAGTATCAGCTTTTACACAATACGTAACATCTGATACATAAGAACTACTTATAGAAAAACAGATGAATGTCTTTGGATAATATCTATTAATAAAAGTATCATATATGGTGACTACCTGTTCTTTTGAGATTGAAGGATGTTGACCGGTTACCAAAATGTAACTAGGTGTAAAATTAAGTCCTAAAACTATTACATATCTCATAGTGGCGGTTACCGAACCGCTAACCGGATGTGGTTCTACGTAATCAAAACCCGCTCCTGAAACCGATGTATCACTTACACCACTTGCCCACCTCTTCCCTTGTACTGCACTACCAGCTACACCAAATATATTTTTACCCTGCAAGATATTGGCACTGATTAAGTTGGCATCTCCTTTAATAGTCTGCACTCCTGTTAGGTATTGTTGAGCAGCTATAAACTGGTCTGTAGTTCCTGGTGTAATCGTGGCAGCTCCTTTGCTTGCCATGTTCCCTGTAATTCCAAGCGTTGACACTCCAGGCTTTATGTTCTCAGCTATAAAATTAACATCCGTGTGATTTACTTCGACTGTACCATCGTAATAACCTTTAGGAGGCTTTAAATAAAACTTGCCAGCTACACCGCTTTTTCTGTATGTAGCAGGGTTTTCGGCACCTGTTTTTGCAGGCATGGTACCAGTTATTTTCAACCCCTTCACATACATCGTCAGCCCGGCCAGTAAATATTCTGCAGTTGCCGTGGCATCATCTGTATTCACTCCAGTTTCTATCTGTCCTATAGCTGCCACAAGCTGTGCAAAGGTGGCATCGGTTGGTATTGTTACACTGGGGTCTTTGCCAGCAATGGCGGTCTTGATAACCTCTTTCCCATTACTGGCTGACTGAAAAGCCTGGTCTGCTTTGTTTTGGGCTTCATTTACCGCTTGAGATATTGCATTAATCTCATTTGCGCCGAAATAATCCCCTTCCTGCTCATATTGAGTAGCATCAGAAAAGGATACTGTCCCATCTTCATTTTTTGTCTGCAGGTACTTCCTATTACCCTGGTATATATCATCTTTAAAATCGGTCTTTAAGTCTGCCATTATACGGCTCGCCTCCTTCCTAATCTAAACTGTAATCTTCTCCTGCCGGTTATATGTCCGTATAGCCCCTGATATATAGTGTTAATACCCTTTTCTATTCGGTTCAGCTCAACATAATCTATAAATGGTTGATTATCATAAAATGTAACACTCTCACCAATGTCTCTTGGAAAGGTATGAGTATTTATGTCTTCCAGATTTGTTTCAAATTTGTTTATCTCATCAGCGTAGAAGTAATCACTATAGGTCTTATCTGTACCCATATCTGCATATGTAAAATAAGGATATAGGGCAAGAGCCATACTCCTGATATGATTAAGGTTATTTTTTATTCGGTTATAGTCCTGGATATTAAAATAGTCTGTAGCTTTCCAGTCTATCTTAGGTGTTACCCACATTCATAATCCTCCTTCCTTTCATACTTCCTGATAATGTTCCATTGAAATTAAGCGTATGATCATGGACTCTTATCTTCATATCCGGGATATAGTCGTTATCTAAGAACAGAATATCATTTGCATCGATTCGGGGATCTCCCCTGTAATTGATATCATACTCCCGATCAGCCGCCATATAATCTCCAATCCATTCTCCCAGGTCCTTAGCATGAGACACTGTACTAACCAGGGGATTAGTCCATGACTCTACTCTGCCGACATTACTTATCCCATGTATTGTTTTGGCCATTGTAATAGCGTACTCGTAACCAGTTACTACAACAGTTGCTTCTGTTCCTGCCTGAAAGCCATTTAGTCGAACTTTTATATTGAAAGCACCAGTATCTAGTATTTCTACGGAATGCCCTTCCCCTGCATCTTCTATAGTACATACATAACCATAGGAAGCATTAGACAGCTCAAAAGTAAATTCATCCTCCATAGCAGATACGACAACCGTTTCTTTCAGGAGTTCTTCTAATTCTCCTGAATGGTTATACATAGTCCTTGTGACCTGCAGCTCTTTCACCTTTTCTAACTTATTGCCGACTGGCATTTTGGTTAAATCCAGAGCTTTTTCTAGCTTATAGTCCGTAACGTCACCAAATTTTACATAATCAACAATTATCCGGTTGTAAGACATGGTCTTAATAAATTCAAACTCTATCTTATCAAACTCTGAAAACTCCCGGCTTATGATGGCTTCTAAGCCAATACCAGTAACAACAATATCCTCTACCGGAACATTTTCCAGATAAGTATGTATCAAAAATTGCTCCGGAGGATTCCCTCCAAAAGTAATTGCTAAGCTAAAACATTTAAAGGATGCTTCTAAGTTAATTGTAACGAGTGGATTCGATGCAAAAAGTCCATTCTCTCCGGATACTGCCTCGCTTATATATCCAGTGTTTAAGTAGCTTCCTCCTGTCCGTGGCAAAAAGAACTGTGTTCCTCCTACAGCTGTAACCATATGTGCTGCCATTCCATAAACATCCTTAACATTAGCTGTCAGGATATTAGCCGCCTTGCTAAAGTAAGTTTCATTATCCGAGCTGGCAGCCATGTCAGGAATAAAGGAGGATTTCATATATATCTTTGCTTCTCTGTCTTGGGTTAAGATGCACCGGCCAGCATTTGCAATAATCTGCAATGCTTCCTTGTGGCTTACAACCGGCACGGGATTATATACAATCACATCTTTTAAATACCCGTCAATCCAATACTCTCTAGGATCCACTCCGGCATTTGTTAATACATCTATGGCAAGTGTATAGAGACTTATTCCTTCTATATAATACCTGCCTTTATAGAAGCTTCCCTGCATGTAATCAAATCGGTCTACTGCAGTACATTTCATTTGTTTATCATCAGCAGACCAGGTCTTAAGAAAGAGCTTAGCTCCCGGTACCCATTCTGTGTTGTCATCTTCAATATCGTATCCATACTGTACCGTACACTCTTGGCCAGTCTCTAAAAAATTAATGCTGCTCTTTTCATTCTCTATGTCAAAGGTTTTATCCTGATTATCAATGGTAAAGTTAAAGTCAAGAGTTGGCATATCTTCTGAAATTGGGGAAATAGATTCTTTTAGAGATGCGTTAAGAATCTTCTGATTATCAAAGTAAATACCGATTCCCATTGTGATTTGATGTATCCGAAGCCGTCCCTGTCCATTGACCATAGCGGAAGGAACGAACCGTATAAAGGTTGTCTGTGGAAAAACTTCCTCTGTTACAAAACTTCCGGTTGTATTCCCCGTAATAGAAACGGTATTGTTATCTGACTCTATCGTAAAATCCACTGGATAGGCTTTCCCAAAGTCAATCGTAAGACCTTTTATATCATAGGCTATATCAAAGCTTATCTCTATGCCTCCAAATAGCTCATCCGTTACAATACCAGCATTTAGTATAACGTTCTCGTTATTCCTTGGAAGGAACATCATAGTTCCGTCTACTGAGGTAAAATTCTGTTCTGCAGTAGCATACAGATAATCCACCTGATACCGGTTAAATGGTTTTATCAGATTGGCAAAATAGGCACATGCCTCTGAATTGGATACATGTGCCGTTCTCTGTGCTTCTTGGTTGATTACTCCGATGGTGACTTTCATGTAAGACCGGTTTCGCAATATCTGTTTCATACTTCTTTTATAGTTTTGGCTTACACTCTGCATTACACCACCCCACAGTCTATTATGTTTACCTTGCAATTTTTATAAGCCGCCGGAAGCTCCGTATTACTATCTATATCAATTGGAACTGCTGTACGATTCCCTGGATACATGACCAATGTAATCCATGAATTATTAACCATATCCGGAAACCTAACAGTTACAACAAATTTTTGAAACTCTTTCAACATTTCACTCCAGGTAACAGCATCCAGATAAAACCACTGCAGATTATCAATCTTGTACTGATCACGTCCTACCTTCTGACCAACAAACTCTCCGTTTGCATTTTTACCGCCATTAACAAGGGTAGCTATTTCAAAATTAAGTCCGATATCCGGAGAAGGAAAGGACTTTCCATTCACTGTTATAAATGCCATATGTACTCATCCCTCCTTAGAATCCAAATCCCATCCGTTGTTTAGTTTCTTTCAGTCCCTTTATCATAGACTTTCCATCCAGTTCAATAGTAAGATCAAGAGCTTCGAGAATATCAATAATGCGGTTCAATAGCTCTATGACAATAGGCATAAGTGTATTATCCTGTCCGCTACCTTTGGTCAGTTCGGCAGCTTTCATGGCCATTTCAAGCAACTTATCTTCTGGAGCAACTACTTCACCTTGGTGCCTGTTATCACCAATCATAGCAAGCTGCGGTGTATTTGCTTTTACATAACCACCTTGGGCAAGTTTAGGTATATTAATTTCTGACATGGTAGGAATGCTAAAGCCAAAGGTTTTACCGCCCATACCTGGGATCCAGTCTGGAATATCAAATGACAAACCATTCATAGCATTAATTACTTTATTTATCCCCCTTACAACTCCGTTAGCCATGCTCTCAATACCGCCAAGTATGCTGTTAATTGTGCCTTTTATATTGGTCCATATGCCATCGAATATATCTGTTACCACTGTCTTTAAACCAGCCCAGATGGCATCCCATTTTTCTTTTATAGCATCAAGAGCTGTGGAAAGACCACTTTTTACTGCCTCAATCTTTTCAGAAATGTTTTCTTTGATTCCATTCCAGAGAGTGGATGCAAAGTCCTTAATTCCACCCCATATTTTCTCCCAAGTATCTTTTATTGCTCCCAGATAAGTTTCAATCTGCGTTTTAATTAATCCTATAGCTCCAGAAATAGTATCTTTTATTAAGTTCCATGCCGCGGTTAGCAGTTTGCCTATTCCATCCCATATAATTTTGAAATGGTTTTTAATTGCTTCCCACGCGCCTTTCCAATCACCAGTAAATACAGCGACAATGAAGTCGATTAAATTTCCAAGTACCTCAAATATCGTAGTGACAACAGTCGAAAAAACAGCTACTAAGCCACCTACTATGGTTCCTATTGTTTCAAATACCTGGCTAACATAAGGTGCTAAAGTTTCAATGAGCCAACTGACAAACGGCGCAAGAGTTGTATTCCATATTTCTGCGATACCAGCTATTACCTTGCCTGCTAATTCCAGAAATGCGTCCCTTAAGGGGACAATATAATCCTGTACCAGCTTCTCAAATTTACTAGCCAGAGTATTGAATACAGGTAAAAAGTGTGTATTGTAGGCATCTAGAACAGCGGATACTATGGTTATTAACCCTGACTTAAAATTCTCAAACGCTGGCTTTACATACTTTTCATATGTATCGAAGACTTTCTCCCATGTATCGGTTACGAATTCCGATATAGTGCTTGTTACAGTCCGAATTGGCTCCAGAGTACCTTCCAATGCCGTTTTTATTTTATCTTTATTCTTTATGATTGGATCCGTTAAAGCATCCAATAAGTCAGCTCCTATCTTGGCAGATAGTTCCATAATGCTTAATTTACTGTTAGCAAATATCGTAACCAGATCTGTTCCAATCTGCATTGCCTCTGGACTCTGAAAGACAGTAAATATATCAGCGACTGCAACAGAAAAGTTACCCCAAATCTCAGCAGTCCTTGCCGATGCATCCAACATTCCGACAATTCGGTCTTTAATGAAATCACTATTCTGCTCAAAATAACCCGCTATACTTCCAGTTAAGAGAGTGGCTGCTGTAGTACCAATACTGGTTGCGCTACCCGTTATTTTCCCAAGAGATAAAGCAACAGAATCAACCCAAGTATCAGCTGCAGTTAAAACTTGGGGATCTGTAAAGATACCTTTGAGCGAGTCTTTTATACTGGTGGCATTGCTTGTCAGTTTACTAAAATCAACATCTCCAAGACCCAACTTAAAGCCTTCTAAGAATAGGCTCTTTAGCTCATTTAACTTAGCTTTTATTGCGTCAAGAGCTGTTACCGAACGTTTAGCAGCGTCTTCTGTAGCTGTTGCCATTTCATCAGCCAAGCCGATTCCGCTACCTACTCCGGCAGCACCACCGCCACCAGTTCCTCCTGTATCCCCTGTATCATCTGGTGTAGCTATATTTAATTCATCAATGCCCAGGCTGCTTGTTGCCTTTTTAGCTTTCTTGGCAGACTTGGCTACATTATCAAGACCAGCCGATGCACTCTCGGCTTCAGTGGCTATGCCACCTACTCCACTACTCCCTGAATCCTGACTTTTGTTTCCGGTTATCAGCTCTGTTAAGCTTTTAAAAGCGTTAGCCAAAGTCTGCAATTTACCAAGCAATATATTAATTACTTTGATAACCGGAGTAAACAGATTAATTAATCCCTGACCAATTGTAGCTTTGAAGCTGTCGAACTGCAGAGTTAAAATACGCACCTGATTAGCCCACTGATCAGAGGTTCTGGCAAAGTCACCACTAGCTAAAGTTAACTGCTGTTGTACAAACGCATACCGCAAAGCAACCTTTTCAGCTTCTGACATTTTAGCAGTCACTTTACCGTACCCATTAGCCATTGCATAAGCATCCAGGGCATTCTGAGTCATGACAATACCAAGGTCTTTTAACGTCTCTGTTTCGCCGGTAAAAACGGATTTTAATTTTGTATAGGCTTCATCCTGGGATAGATTATAAAAGGATGCAACATCACCGGCCAGACCAGTAAGTGCAGTACTCATGTCATAGGCGGCTTTTTCATTAAAGCCAAAAGCCTTGGACATAGCTCCGAACGTACCAACATATTTCTTGGCCATTGTTTCAGATAAGCCAAAGCTTGTGGCCGCACTCTTAGCAAATTCATCGACCTTCTTACTCATAGAGGTAAAGGTTACATCTACAACGTTCTGCACTTCTGTAAGGTCAGAGCCTAATTCTATTGCGGACTTTCCAAAGTCAATAATCTTTTTGACTGCAAAAGCAGCCGCAAGAGCAGCACCGGCTTTTTTAGCAAGTCCAGTAATCCCCTGTATCTGCTTGTTAAATCCATTCTGGTTTACCACCAGGTCGAGTCCAATTTGTCCTACACTATCCGCCACTAATCCCACCTGCCTTTATCAGTTAAAGGTCATCGGCTCAAAATGGCACTACTTGACGTTTATCTTTATTTCAAATTCTTTCTTACAACTACGCCCTTTGCATTTGGTGTATATGCCATTTGCTGAGCTTTCCTTATCGTCAAAGGTAATAGGCATTTCGTAACCACAATAAGGGCATTTCACTTTCTTTTTCGCTATAATATCACCTACTTTGCCATATCTTTGAACATTTCCTCTAATCCTTTCATGGCTTGTTCAAAGGTCTCTTTATCCATATTCTGTGCTGACCTATTTCTCCACTCATTCCGGATGCGCTTCTGTTCTTTGGTAAATCTTTTAATTGTATCCTTATCATTCTCTGCCCGGATACTCACCATCCTTCCAAGCGGTGTTTCTGCGCTTAACCCACTTACCAAGGCCTTGAATTCGTCCCATTTCATGGTTTTAAAATTGTTACTATATATTCGAATGCCGTACTGTGTCTGGAAACTGGAAACAATCAAATCCCAGTCTTCAAACAGATCATAGTACGGATCAGCTACTCCCCCGACTTACTATCACCCGTAACAAGACCGATTGCAGACATAACCACTACTTGAAAATCGTTAAATTGCAGCTTGAGCTTATCTATTTTCTTTCTCTCACTCTCACTAAAAACCAACTCATACATGGTTACTATGTCGTTGGGAGATAAGCTGTCACCATTTCCCACTACTTGCATAAGCTTCAGCATTGTTGGTGCATCTGAATTCACTTCACAGATTGTATTTTTTACCTTGATTTTAGGATTCTCTTCAAAACTAAGTTTCTCTGTAATATCAACTGTTTTAGCCATAATAGCTCCTTTCAAAAATACAGGAAGCCCTTAAGCCTCCTGTAAATACTTTATTCTCCGCTTGCCGCCGGTGTAAATGTCGGTTTGCCTTTACATAATACTTCAAACTCCAGACCATCTATAGCGGTAGAATCACCACCTCCAGGAGTGGTTACATTCACAACGCAATTAAATTCAACAGTTGCTTTTGATGGCAAGGTCCACTTAAATTTAGTTATTACGTCATTACCAGACTTCCACGCTAAACCTGCAACATAATCATTGCCAGGATCTCCATAAGTTCTTTTCCCGGTAAAGGAAAAAGAGAGCTTTTTAGAAGTCATCATTGCTTCGCCCCAGCCTTTATGTTCCATAGCATTCCACTCTTCGATTCCACCTTCAATACTAGGTGCAAAGTTCTCCAGATTCGCTATGATAGACATGTCTGCTTCGGCACTTGCCAGTCCTTTAATACCTATTGCAAACTCATTATCATACACTGGGTATGTTTTTGCTGCATCTGACATATCAATACCTACCTTTCATAATAAATTAATACTTCAATAACACGTTCGTATATCTTACTTTCATCCATATCAACATCTACCGGCTCCTCCTGGAGCATCTGGATATAGATAATGGTTTTGTCATTGATTTTTACATTTCTCACTGCGGCCAATTTCTCATAAAGCTCATATGCCTTTTTCTCTGTTTCTCTGACACTCTTCGTCCAGTGAACTAACAAGGAAACAGGCTTTACCTTATAAGTACCGCTACCCCCAAGGCTTACTGTAGGTGCTCTAGCCTGCTTAAGTTGGTATACTCCGATAGACTTCTCTTTTTTGTTGTCCATCTTCCCCGTATACACATTTTCATCTGCGGAAACTGCCAGACCAGATACAAAATCTCTAACATCTTCTAAGTAAAGCACTATAAACCTCCTGCCCTTCTATAAAATTCCTTATAGGCCTTCTTGCAAAAGTCTTTCTGACTACCATCAATCCACTCTTCATACCAGTGTGCTTTTGCATTTGAATTTTCATCGGTCTTAAATTTATATTCCGGATGATAATAAAGCCTCCTGGCATAAGGCGTGGAAGATACAAGTGTTACCCTTCCTTTTGAACTCTGAGAGTAATCAACAAAGCTGCTTTCATTCTGCAGGGTACCAGTATCTCTTGGCATAACCTGTGCTTGGACAACTTCGGTATGTAATGCCTCTGCTGTCTGTTCCAGAGCTGTTACGGCGGCCTTAGTGAGCTGCTTTATCTTTTGACTGTTTATAGTAACCTTGGAACTTACTTTCATTACATCAACTCCAATTTTGTATAATTGACAGTGCCATCTGGATTTCTAGCTTTTGTTCCCCTGAAGATAGTCCGTTGTACCTCATAAACAGTTGCCGTCCCTCCGCTTATGGCAGGTAGATTAGGAGCAATGTCTCCCGGAAACAAAGCAATACCAGAAAGCTGTACCAGTACTTTTCCGGCTGTCAATACAGTCTTAGCGGTATCTTGATAATTGCACTTTGTATCAATAACAGTAGCCTCAAAAGGCTCACCATACTTATTTACACCCTCTGGTGTAATTTCTACATGGATGTCAGTCTTACAGAACCTTTTATCTACTAAGCAGGGATATTTCAATACCTCACCCCCAAGCCTGAACGGCATAATCCTGTCTGACTTAACTTCTGGTACGTACTGCCCTTAATGGCTACACCGCTTTGAATCTTTAGATTCCAGCTTGCTTCAAAAGACATATTTACACCGTTAATACCATACTGCTTTAAGACATTTTCGATATAATCGGCATTCTCATACTCAAAATCGGCAAGTTCACAGCAGACTTCCTTAATAATTTCTTGCTGAAAGGCTGTTAAAGAAGAAATGCCCCTACCTACAATGCGATTGTAAGTAAGAGCATCTATGTGCCTGCTGGCTTGTTTAAGAGCCTTATTCAGTTCATCACTGGGAACTGTCTTTCCTTCATATTCACCAGTATAGTAACTGGAATTTGCATATGGCACGTAAGCCATAGAATCACCTACACTTTCTGTGCTACTCTAATCTTTTTCAAGATGCCGTCCTGGGAAGTTGCCTGGCCTAAATCAATATTATGCTCCGCTGCATATGCTTTAAGCTGCTCTACATCCATTTCGCCAAGTCCATCACCGGCAACCTTTTCATATGCAGCTATTAACTCCATATGTGCAGTTGCAAGCTCCTCTAGTTGAGCATCTTTTTCAGCAATAGCTTCTAAATGGTCTGAATATTTAATTTTTTTCAAAGGAGAATGCTCAATAACTACTCCATCTTCATTGAATATATCAAACCCATCATTCAAATATCTTGCTTTCTGTGTCTCATCGATTTGATATATTTTGTTCTCTTTTTTTGCTTTTAACATTCTTACCCCTCCGCTTCTGCATTAATTATGCATCCAACTTTTAACTCATCATCCAAAGCAAACGTACCATTGAATCGTCTGTTCTGATAAAGATAATTGTCAGCTGTTCTGGAATCATGTCCTGGAGTATAAGTATTAATGTAAGAATACTTAACCCTGGATACCTGTGCTTCTGGATCTACCAAGATATAGTTAATCTGCTTACCAGTAGCGTCCGCTTTATAACCATCTGTAAAGTCGTATGCAGTCTTAAATCTTTCAAGTGGAACCGTAACAATCTCTCCTAAGTCATCCATAGTATGTATCCTACGGTCGAGGGTATTATTACTTCCATTCACTTCTAAAGTACGCTGTACTCCTTCTGCATTTTTGAGTTCCTTTTTATATGCTGCAGTACAATATAACACGCATCTAGATAATGGAACTCCAGCATTCTCAAATGCCTCACAATTATCATCAAAGTCTGATAAAATATTTACTCTGGTAATTGGCGTTGTCTTAATGGCCGCTCCTACACGTTTTGCCTCTGAATAAAGCTTAGAGTAGGTATAGCAATCCAGCTCAGGGATTGCTTGTTTCTTCTCAAATCTCATTTGTATATTTGCGATAGATACGATTTGATTAGTTTCATCCACATTCATTGGATCAATGAAAAATTCAATATCTCTGTCATGGTCTAAAGACTTGGTTTCGAAGTTATTAGAGTAATTACCTCCATTAAATCCAAGTGTATTTCTGTCATGATCCTTATATCCACTGACACTGATTCTAGGTAACTTAATATCTTTTGCACCTATAATCTGTATGTCACTGTTGGAATCAAATAATCTCTGGGATGTTAATTCATGTCCATACATCCCTAATATTCTGCTACTAAATTGCGTTACATAATTTAAAACTGCCATTTAAATATCCTCCTATTTCTTTATCCCAAAAATTGCGTCTAATGTAGCATCCACTGTGTTATTTCCTGTGTCTTTACCAGCAGCTCCACCTATCTGAAACCCCTGGTTAGTAGCCTGTGTAGGTTTCAACTGCGGCACATCTTCCAACACCTTGTTTAAGGCATTCTTTACCGATTCCTGATTTACTTTACCATCCTGTCCCTTTACACTGCTTAAGTCAGCCATTTTAAGGACATAAGGAAGTGTCTTTACATCAATTCCAAGACCGACTGCTTCGATAGTTGCCAACCTTTCAACCTCTGCCTTTTCTGCTAGTGCCTGAGCCTGTGTAAGCTGTGACTGGATAGCTGTTACATCCGGGTTATTCTTAGCCTTCTCAGTTCTAAAGGATTGGATAGCCTGATTCATTTCTTCTGAGCTTAACCCCTGCTGTTTAAAATAATTCTTTAAGATAGTATCCTCGGTTACTGATTGCTTTCCCGAGATAATACTAGCAAGCTTATCATAATCAAAAGCAGGTGCGCCTTGTTGTCCCTGCCCAGTGCCTGCAGGAAGTGTCCCCTCTCCACCGGCTCCCGTTCCTGCACCATCCTCAGCAAAGAATTGTAGTTTCATTGGTAATAATGTCTTCTTTTTCATATTACATGCTCCTTTCAGTTTTAAGAGTGTCTCTCTTGTCAGTTTTATGGGTGTCTCCCAAATAACAGTTTTCAGTGTGTCTCACGTCTGCGCCTTTTTATGCCATGAGCATTTCGGGCATAATAAAAAGCCGTATCTCTACGACTTACTTTGCCATTCTTTCATCTTAGCGTCATACTTGGCCATATCATCCTTATCCAAACTACCCTCTTTCAAGATTTTATACTTTTGTACCATTCGTGCTGCATACTTTTTTTGCTGCTCTTTCCGGTATTTATTCGATAACTGGTCAATATCTGCTTGTTTAATTGCTCTAGGCGGTGTGGTAACCCCCTCAAAGTAAGTGGTATGACTATCCTTACAGTTCGGATGATACAATCCTTTCGCAATCGCACCACTCATTAACGGGTAAGAACCGTCAGAAGCCTTTCCACCGCTCCAAACATCATCTATAAGAACTTTCCCCACGAATGGAAGGCATTTAGGACAGGCAACACCTCGCTTATTCATTATCACAGTGCTTATACCCCATTCCTTTCTCTTTTCACCTTCTCCGGTAAAATAAGCTCTTTTACTGGCTGTTTGGAGAGCCATTCTGGCATAAGATGCAATATTAACCCTGGCACCATTCTTATATTCAATACAGTTAATACCTGAAGTAAGAAAATCCTTACTTGCCATGTCAACTGCTTGTTCATATGTAGCAGTTCCTGTATTAGCATATACCTGAGCATTGAAGATAATCTTGCGGTATTGGTCATTGGCCATTCTTAGCATTGCAGTTTCAGCCTTTTGTAAATCTTGCTTAGTAGCCTTTATAAGAGCTTCTAGCTTTCTATCATTAAGTTTAAAGAATTCTGCAACAGTCTTAGTATTTTTCGACAAGGCTCTTTTATTCTTGAAACCGTTCTTTACAGCCTCTAGAATCTCAATTTCCTGATCCATATTACCCTGTTGTCTAGCTTTGTTAATCAATCCTTCTATTGAGCTGTTTATATTGGCAAACTGCTTTTTATACACCTTCTGATTAGTCTTTTTATACTGCTCTAATGCCTTTAACTGTTCAGCCTGCCACATGGTCCATTCCATGCCCTCAGCGACTTCCTCTACTCGGTGACGCTTCATATTACGCATCATAGATTTTATAAGTTCTTCCTCTATAGCAGCAAAGGCTTCCTGAATATCATATTCATCCATGAGCATCACCTACCATTCGAATAGACTTTATAGCCTTGAGCTTTAAATTGCCGTGTAAGGCTTTTTAACTGTGCGACGCTATTGCACTTGTCTGCTCGAAGTTCTGCATAATCTTTCTTTTCTAAAGCATAAATGCCAAAAGGTATCTGGTCAGACGCTATTCGTAGCAGCCCCTGGTATTCCTTTTGGCTCATCTGGTACATTTTGCTCATCACCTTGACTTTCATCCAGTTTAACTCCCTCCATGTTAAGTGCAGGCTCTTCCATTTCTACAATGCCCTGTTCAGCCTTAAGCCGCTTTACCTCTTCGGCTTTCCACTTCTCGGCTTTACTATCCCCATAAAGTTCTTCCACACAGGCCTCTATACTCATGATTCCCTGTGTTTTACCTTTACCCACAGTCTCAACTTGGCTCTCAAAGGAAGGATTGGCGTATTCCCCAAAAGGAACCTCAACCTCCATCTCCTCTACTGCTCTTTTATTCCAAGTGTCCCAGGCTTTCACAACAGTGTTAATTACCTTAGGCAGCGTGTTTTGCAAGGCTTCTACGATTTTATTCCTAGTGTAGAGTGTTGCCTTTTCCTTTTCCCTTTGCGCCTCTGCATTATCCAGCTTCTTCACATCAATGCCTAAAGTGGAAGGGGAAACAAGTCCTTGCAAACATAGATCTAATGCCGTTATGTAGGTACTTAAATAGCTTTCATGTGGGATATTTCCCTGCACAAGCTGTATCTCTTTCTTGTTTCCTTCACCCATTGGTTTATCTGTTTGTATATAGCTGTTATCAAAAGCATTTGGCCTTAGCAGCTCACCAGTATTGGGATTTCTAGGTAGAATGTCCTCCGGGATATACTCTTTTGTCCTGTTCCGGCGTAAGGCATCCATCCACTGGGACCATGCTTCATCGAAAGAATCAAAGTTATCTGCCTTACCATCGAAAATAGACCTTCCTCTTCCTTTCCACTTACTGGACTTAAATATCTTAAACGGTACAGCCATACAAAAGCTGTCTGTCCAGGTTACAGGCTTAAGCTCTGCTGTTTGAGGTATGGAAGTGATATCAACCTCTTTCACTTCACGTTGCTGCTCATAATTGATATAGCCATATCCGTAAGTCTCCAAGAGCAGGTATTCTTTCTTGTCATGTACATAAAGAGTTTTAAAGATAATCTCTTTAACCCTACCTCTGTCATAGTTGGTATCTATCTTATCCCCAGGGTAAAACTCTATAATGGGATATTTACTTAGGACAGTGTCAAAACTTATCTTAAAGGCTCCATCACCAATATACAGCGTTTCTGTCAGTGCCTCGGCTATCAGTTCAGTAAAACTGTTATCCTCTGCAATCTCTTCCCAATCTGTTTGCCGACTATCAGTAATTGTAATATCGTTCATATCAGCCATAACGATAGAAGTCAGTACTTCTGTAATCATACCAGGCAATCCGGTATGAATCTTCCTGATTTCAAGGCCAGGTGTACAAGTGGCCGCCCAGAATCTTGTTTTATCTCCTGGCATCTGAGAATAGAGCTGTGATAATTCCTCTGAATCACCTCTGTACCAAATCCGGTTTTTAATTGCATTGGATTCATAATCCAGTGTTTCCGTAATTCGGAACACATTTCTTTGTGCCGGCTCTATCCGTAGCCAGCTCCTTATTCCAGTCTTTATCTTTTCAGCCATGTTATCTAACCACCTCATTTCTTCACCACTCCTATCTTTTCCCTATATGGAATCCAGCCATATTGCGTACTGTTAATCATGTGATCGTTCTTGTCCTCAGGGGTATTATCCTTGCCTTCTAACCAGCTATAGACTTCACTCTCCTGTATAAAATTACTACAAGTATCGACTACATAAAACATTGGATCTTTCCCTGCTTCATCATCATATGCAAACCAACCAAGCTGTAAAATAATACGGTCAATAATCTCAACCTTTTTGTAGGCATTATTAAAAATATAAAGGCAATCCGTATGTGCACGTTTATATTTTGCGAACTCTGTAATTGTTGCCTGGTCAGCGGAATCTATAAATACATTCTTAGCGAATCCCCATTCCTTACGGTTACGTTCCAGGAATGCTATATAATTAACTACCGTATCCGATGGAGCAATGGGTATTTCTAAGCTGGCATTGTTATATACCTTCTCATCTAGCAGCACATACCGCCCTTTATTTGTTATACCGGCAAATGACATTGCAATGGTATCCGGTGATTCCTGAGAATAGGAAGTATCCAGACCAGAAGTAAAGATGGTAAAATACTCTTCCTGGTGCCGGTCTTTCTGAATGAATTGTTTCGCCCACTCTTTAGATCTAACATGCCGCTTACGTTCAAAATTGGAGAATACAAGACCGGTTGCTCTACCCCTTAAGCCCTGTATTTTGTTCTTCCAGAGCTTTGTACCCTTCGGCACATTAAGTTTAATCTGCTCTATCTTTTCCTTACTCAGTCCCAGATTATGGGCAAAAGAAAAGAACCAATGTACCCAACCGGGTTTCGGTTCTTCTGTTAGCATATTATTTATTTCGTCCGGAGCATCTGCTTTATATTCTGGCAATGGTCGACTGCAGTTGATATATTCCTTATACACCGGCAGGCTCGGATCATCTGGGTTAAGTGTAGCCATCATGTAATCACAACGCATGGCAGCTTCTCTGACAAAGTCTATGTCTGCTGTGTTAACCTCAT
>Ga0160506_100100_pt1 | contig 21882 bp, 18 predicted proteins | sample DID2874_E49MG_FD_108204 | JGI IMG/M metagenome (GOLD analysis project Ga0160506, IMG submission 108204) | Enriched chicken feces microbial communities from UW Madison campus, WI, USA - DID2874_E49 MG | ecosystem: Host-associated > Birds > Digestive system > Large intestine > Fecal | place: USA... | reverse complement strand
CGAGTTCACGGGAACCATAACAGCGCCTATTTTCATGAGCGCCAGCATAAAAATATATAACTCCGGGCTACGTTCTATTTTTATTGCAACGATATCGCCTTTTATCAGGCAATTATTTTGCAATACTGCAGCCAGCGCTGAACATTGCTCAGCAAGTTCTCGATAGGTTATTTGTCTTTGATCGAAAATTAACGCAACCCTGTCCGAAAAACGTTGCGAAATCTCATCAAATATATCAGGAACAGCCTTTAGCTGATTGACATATGCTGAATGCGTCATCACTCTCTCCTGGAGAATTAGGAACGTTCACACGCATAAAATCTTCTCTTGAAGAAGAAATTAAAGATCTAAAGAAATGCCGCCAGCTTACCGTGAGACGCCTCAAAAAAAGCGCAGCAGGGAAAGCAACATATAAGCAACACAAGCATAACCAAGCGTTGTTTTCAATAGTCTATCTTCGAACCTGACCCTCAGTCAATTTGATTTCCAAAAAAAAATCATATAGAAAAAAACCAAAAACAACCAAAAATAATAACCAATAAATTCAAATAATTAAAAAAACAACAATAAAAAATCAACTTTTTTGATTGACATAAGGAACTCATTGGCGTGCAATCTTTGTGCAAAACGTATCGTCTTTCATGTCCGGTAAACAGACAAGGAATAGTACTTTCTCATCGCTTTTTTGTTAAAAAACAAATGGAAAACCTGTTAAATTTCGAGTGAGAGATTAGAAATGACATCATTTCCTGGCAATAAGTCCAACTGGCAACAGCCGTTCTGGAGCGATAAGGACATGCTTGCCCTGGTCATAAGTGAATTAGACACTCTTCCAGAGTTATTAAGTTTTGAAGAAATAAGCGAATTCAATAAAGCATTAGCCGCCGTTTATGCAGGGAAGGCAATGATATTTCAGGCTGGCGACTGCGCTGAAAGAATTTGCGAATCTGACGCGTTACATGTACGGAAAAAATTGACCTTCCTGGAGCAAATGTCCCGCGAACTCTCAACCCTGATGGGACTGCCGATATTGACGGTCGGTAGAATTGCCGGTCAATATGCTAAACCACGCTCACAACACAACGAAGTCGATGGCGACAGGGTACTTCCCGTGTGGCGCGGTGATTCCGTCAACAGGCCCGAAGCGACTCCAGAAGCCAGGCGTAACGATCCGCAACGGATGCTGCTGAGCTACCATGCTGCAGCGGAAACGCTGGCCGAAATTAAACGTTACGAGCGGGAATATCCTCGCGATGTTCATCCCATCTGGACCAGCCATGAAGCGCTGTTGCTGGACTATGAAACCACTCAAATCCGCACTAATCCCCATGGAGAATCCTATTTAGCCAGCACTCATTGGCCCTGGATCGGCATTCGTACTCTTGCGCCTGACAGCCCGCATATCGCCATGCTGGCGAATATCGCTAACCCTGTTGCCTGCAAGATTGACGCCACCGTAACGCCGTCGTTCATCGCGACACTTTGCCGACAACTCAATCCTCAGCGTATTCCTGGACGTCTGACTTTTATTTCGCGTTTTGGCCGTTCACATATTCATCGGTTGGGCGCGTTGATTCAGGCCGCACAGGCAACCGAAACGCCGGTGTTATGGATGTGCGATCCAATGCATGGGAATACCGGGAAAACGCAGGCGGGCAATAAACGCCGCGAGCTTAGCGACATGATGGCTGAAATCTCCGGTTTCCTGAGGCAGGTGAAATCACATAACGCCTGCGCCGCTGGACTCCATCTGGAAGCGACGCCTAACCCGGTCATCGAATGCTTCTGTGAAAATAATCACCCTGAAGAACATGAACTTAAGCAAATTCTCTGCGACCCGCGCCTGAACGTCACGCAAACGCAGATGTTATTAACTCACTGGAAAGAGAGACAAAATGACCTTTGATAAAGATTACATTGCCGTTATTACCGGTGCCTGCGGTGGCATTGGCGAATCCGTTGCCCACGCGCTGGCGAAAGAAGGGGTTTCACTAGCGCTTCTTGATAATAACGCCTCTCAGCTGGCAACCCTTGTAGCCACACTACAAAATAACCATCCGCAGCCCATTGCAGGCTTTAATGTGGACGTTGCCGATGACCGCAGCGTAGCAGAAGCCTTTACCGCAATCGGTCGCCAACTGGGTCCGGTGGGTTATCTGGTCAACGGCGCCGGCGTACTGTGCCACGCCAGCGTGGCCGAAACACAGCCGCAAGATTGGACGAAAACATTTGCCGTCAACGCGACTGGCGTATTTAACACCAGCCGCCATGCAGCCAATCTGATGATGGCTCAGCGTAAAGGCAGCATCGTAACTATCGCCTCAAACGCAGCGCGCGTGCCGCGGGCGACGATGGCCGCCTACTGCGCCTCAAAAGCCGCTGCCCAGGCATTTACCTATGCTCTGGGGCTGGAGGTCGCTCCGTACGGGATCCGTTGTAATGTTGTCGCTCCCGGCTCAACCGATACGCCGATGCTGCGCGGCATGTGGCATAGCGAAAGTGACAGGCAAAACACGCTTAACGGTAATCCACAACAATTTCGCATCGGTATCCCACTCAACAAAGTCGCCACGGCGGAAGAAATTGCTGCCGCGGTCTGCTTTTACCTGTGCGAAGAATCAGGGCAAACCACGCTTTCAACGTTATTGGTCGACGGTGGCGCCGCACTCGGCAGCTGCTAAGCGTACAAGGAGAATAACATGGAAAAGATACAACCCTATCCGTTGCCGACAGAACGTCAATTACCCAAATCAATGGCAGACTGGCGACCCAACAGTTCAAGAGCGGCGCTACTCATACATGATATGCAGCGTTATTTTCTCGATTTTTACACTGCTGACGCCCCGCCGATAGCGCAGGTTATCGACAACATTTACCGCTTGCTTAGCGTCGCCCGACGTCTGCATGTACCCGTATTTTATACTGCCCAACCCGGCGACATGACGCCACAACAGCGCGGCTTACTGCACAGTCTATGGGGTTCAGGCATGAACGGCAGCCAGGAACATAAACAGATTGTTCCGCCGTTGACGCCTCTGGAAAATGAGTGGGTATTAACGAAGTGGCGATACAGCGCCTTCTTTAACTCCCCCCTTCTGAGTACGTTGCACGAACTCAAATGCGATCAGCTGATCGTCTGCGGCGTTTACGCCCATATCGGTTGTTTATGCACAGCGCAAGAGGCCTATTCCAATGATATCGAGACATTTTTTATTGCCGATGCGCTAGCCGATTTCTCTGAAGAAAAGCATCGTCTGGCGCTTGAGATAGCTGCGGAAACCAGCTCAGTCGTGCTGTCAACCCGACAAGCTATCGACGCTTTGGAACATTAAAGATCCTCAAGGCACTCCAGGAGATGATGATGTTATCTAAAGGCACAGCAAAGCCCGACGAGCTTTCGGCTCATCTGGCCAATCTTGATAGCCCCTTTGCCTGTATTTACCGCCCCCAATGCGAACCTATCAAGGCAGTATTATTTCTTGAAGGGGATATTGAGCTAAACCAATCCCTTTCAGAATTAGCGCTGGATCCTCCCCTGGACGGGAAGGGAAAAAACTCATTTAACAAATTGATTTTATTGCCATTTAATCAGCTAAAAGAAAAAAGTTATGCCTGCATTGACGATGGTGAACAGACGATCGTCATGCACATTGAGCGGCAAGATTATTACCCTATAGATTCGTTTATCGCAGCCATTAATGACTATGATATCAAGCCGCGAAACCTGCACTTCGATCTTGATGACCAAACGTATGGCGACATTGTTGATACCGTCATTGATCAGGAAATCAGCTCCGGAGAAGGGAGCAACTTTGTGATTTCACGCAGCCTGGAAGGCGATATAACCGACTTCAGCATCCGCCACGCGTTGACGCTGTACAAACGGTTACTGCAATCTGAATGCGGGTCTTACTGGACATGGATGATCTTCACCGGCAGCCGCTATTTCATAGGTAGTTCGCCTGAACAGCATATCCAGGTTGATGAGCAGAACGTGGCGATGAATCCTATCAGCGGCACGTTAAAATACCCCGACTCCGGGAATATGGCGCACGTGCTGGATGATTTTCTGCAGGATAAAAAAGAGCGCGACGAACTATTTATGGTGGTGGATGAAGAACTCAAAATGATGAGTAGCATCTGTCAGCATGATATTCAGGTAACCGGGCCGAAGCTCAAAGCTATGTCGCACATCGCGCATACCGAATATTTTATCCATGGCAGCTCAGATCGCAGTCTGAAAGAGATCATCAGGCAATCGCTCTTTGCGCCAACAGTGACCGGCAGCCCAATAGAAAGCGCCTGTAAAGTTATCGCCCGGCGAGAACGCCGCGGACGCGGCTATTACAGCGGCATCGTTGCTATAACGGGTGCGCAAGAAGGTAAACGTTATCTGGACTCGGCCATAATGATCCGCACGGCCGATATTACCGCTCAGGGACATTTTCGGCTTACGGCGGGTTCAACCATCGTCAGAAGTTCCATCGCGCAAAATGAAGCCGGTGAGACACGCGCCAAATTGCAAGGGCTAATGCATTCGTTCTTCTCTGACACAAGCGCCGGGACGCCAAACCGAACAGGATTGTCTGCAGAACTTCGCCATCGGGCTGACCAGATACTCGCAAAACGGAATGCATGCGCCTCCGCCTTTTGGCTGGATAACTCGCAATTGGGCCCGTGCGCTTTACTCTCTCGTCATACCATCACACTGATCGACATGGAGGACAACTTCACCGCCATGATTGCCTATCAGTTACGCAGCGCAGGTTGCGCCGTTACCCTCATTCCCTGGTATGACTGCCTGAGCAAGCTAACGCAGCTCACCGATCGCGACATCGTATTCATTGGGCCCGGGCCTGGCGATCCAACCAATATACAACTCGAAAAAATACGCGTGGGCCGAAAAATTATTGCGCAACGGCTGCGGGAGCAGCGTCCGCTAATCGGGACTTGTCTGGGACATCAGTTAATTTGCGCCGAATTAGGCATTCCGATCGAGCGGCTGATCAATAACCGTCAGGGTAGCCAACATCAGATATCCATTCAGGGAAAATCTCACACCGTTGGCTTCTATAACAGTTTCTCCGCGCTACATCAGCGGCCATGCTGGTACAGCCCGGAGCATGACAAAACAGTCCAGCTGGAGCGACTCCCTTCCGGTGAAATTGTTGCATTATCGTCAGGTAACGTTGCCTCCATACAATTTCATAACGAGTCATTCCTGACGCAAGACGCATTTTCTATTTATCAATGGCTGATACAGAACGCCTTAACAACAACGGTAACTCTTAGTCAACAAGACGCCGTTTAAAAGGAAGCGTTGAAAACCGATATTCGGAGAGAGCTGACATGGGAAATAAATCAGTATCGTTACCTACCGGTAATGACTTTTTGGCGGGTCTGAATGATGGACGAGAAATATGGGCTTATGGTGAAAAGGTCGACAATGTTATTACACATCCAGCGTTTCGCAATTCAGCACTGTCGATAGCTAAATTATACGACGCGCTCCATGACGAAAAGTATCAGGCTATTTTAACCACGCCGTGTGATACCGGTAGCGGTGGTGTCACCCATCCGTTCTTCCGCGTTCCGCATTCTGTTGACGACCTGATACGCGATCGCGACGCAATCGCCCAGTGGGCAAGGCTTAGCTACGGCTGGTTGGGAAGAAGCCCTGATTTTAAAGCGTCGTTTCTTACGACTCTCGGCGCCAATCCCGAGGCCTACGGCGAATATGCGGATAACGCCAGACACTGGTACAAACGCTCGCAAGAGGAGCTACTTTACTGGAATCACGCCATCATTAACCCGCCTATTGACCGCAATCTCCCGCCCGACCAGATTGAAGATATCTGCATTCATGTCGAAAAAGAGTGTGATGATGGCGTGATTGTTAGCGGTGCCAAGGTGGTTGCTACCGGCTCTGCCTTGACGCATTACAATTTCATCGCGCATTACGGTTTACCTGTCAAAAAAAGAGAATTTGCCCTGGTATGCACATTACCCATGAATGCCCCAGGGCTGAAGCTGGTTTGCCGCCCCTCTTACTCCTTAGCCGCCGAAAAGATCGGCAGTCCTTTTGACTATCCACTCTCCTCACGCTACGACGAGAATGACATGATCTTCATTCTGGATAAGGTGAAGATTCCCTGGGAAAACATTTTTATTTATGGCGATACCGCTAAAGCGGCCACGTTTTTACCCAGTTCAGGCTTCCTGCACCGCTCTACGTTCCACGGTGTGACGCGTCTGGCGGTAAAAATCGATTTTATCTGTGGTTTATTCATTAAAGGCGTGGAGGCCACCGGCGTAGCCGATTTCCGCGGTATACAGACCCGCGTTGGGGAAATGCTGGCCTGGCGCAACCTCTTCTGGGCCATAAGCGATGCAATGGCTAAATCGCCGAATCCCTGGCACAACGGCGCCCTCCTGCCTAATCTGGATTATGGTTTAGCCTACCGTTGGTTTATGAGTCTCGGCTATCCACGGATCAGAGAAATTATTGAGCAAGATCTTGGCAGCGCGCTTATTTATATCAATTCGCATGCCAAAGATTTTGCCGCGCCGGAACTGGAGCCTTATCTGAAAAAATATATGCGCGGTTCCAACGGTATGGATGCCGTGGAACGGGTCAAGCTCATGAAGCTAATTTGGGACTCGGTAGGAACAGAATTCGCCAGCAGACACGAACTCTATGAACGAAATTATACCGGCAGTCATGAAAATGTCCGTATCGAACTGTTGCTCGCCGCACAGATGTCGGGGCAGGTACAAGAATATAAAGGTTTTGCCGAACAATGTATGATGGATTATGACCTGGATGGCTGGCTGGATCGCGATTACCACTGGCCTGTAGACTAATAAGATTATCGGGACAATACATCCGTATAATAATGGGTATGCATCACATTATTGCCAGTCTCTTCTGGCTGTCCCGACCACCCTTTCTCACTCCACCTGGCAATGTTTGCGCAACCACTCCGCGGTTAAAGAATGGCGACAGGCCAGCATCGATTCAGGTGTACCGCTAAACAGTAATTTTCCCCCTTCTTGCCCGGCATAGGGTCCAATATCAATAATCCAGTCAGCCTGAGCGATCAACTCCATATTATGTTCAATAATAATGACGGTGTTTCCGCGATCTACCAGTCGGTTAAAGAGTTTCAGCAGCGAGGCAACATCACTGGGATGAAGTCCGGTGGTTGGCTCATCGAAAATATACATGTCACTATCATGATTTAATTGTGAGGCTAACTTCAGCCGCTGGCATTCACCGCCTGAAAGATGATTTAACGATTCCCCCAAGCGCAAATATCCCAACCCGACTTCGACCAGACTACGAAAAATTGGCCTGAGCTGTGGCTCATTCAGGAAAAAATCGCCAGCATCGTTAATCGACAGGGATAATACCTCCGCAATATTTTTCCCCTGATAACGATATTTTAGCGCCTGTGGGCTATAGCGCTGCCCCTGGCAGGCCTCACAGGGCAACGTAACCGTATCCATAAATGCCAGATCGGTTTGTATTACTCCTAGCCCATGACATTCCGGACAGGCGCCTTTGGCATTGGCGCTGAACCACGACGCTGACACATGGTTTTTTTCGGCAAACAGTAAACGGATCGTATCAAATGCACCGCACCAGGAAGCAATATGCGATCGAATCGAAGTATGTATCGGTTTTTGATCGATAACGATCGCGTCCGGACATTGTGGCGCCAGGGCTCCCATGACGAATGAACTTTTGCCCGACCCAGCGACCCCCGTCACAGCGACCATAACGCTCAAAGGCACGTCTACCGATAAGTTATGTAGATTATGCAATGTGGCGTTTCTTACCGAAATATAACCTTTGGCACATCTCGGTCTGTTATTTATCTCTGCCCGTGAAGAGAAATATCTTCCCGTCAAGGTTTGGGACTGCTTAAGTGCCGACAGGTCGCCCTCAAAGACAATATTCCCGCCTTGCTTACCCGCTCCCGGCCCTAAATCAATAACATGCTCGGCTATCGCTATCATGTCGGGATCGTGCTCCACCATCAGAATGGTATTGCCTTTGTCACGTAGTTTGCCAATTAAAACATTCAGTTTCACAATATCTGCTGGATGAAGCCCGGTACTGGGTTCATCAATGATATAAACGATCCCGGTCAGACTACTTCCCAGATGCCGGACCATTTTTAATCGCTGGGATTCACCGCCCGATAAGCTAGGGGTCGTCCGGTTCAAATCCAGATATCCCAAGCCTACTGCACACATTGCATCTAACCTTTCCAGCAATGCTTCGAGCAGCGGTCTGACTTCAGGATAATCGAGCTTTTCTACAAACAGCTTTAACTCTGTGACAGGCAGCGTTGCGCATTCGCCAATATTTTTCCCTCTAATTCTGCAGGAAAGTATTTTCTCGTTGAGCCTCATGCCCTGACAAGAAGGGCAAACCTGCAAACTAACGACTCGCTGAAATTCCTCAGTTTTAGTATCTTTAGTTTCTTGTTTCAAATAACTTCGCGTAAAGCGTGTAATGACGCCTTCAAACTTTGCACTCTTAGGCCAACCGGCTAACGGCGCTTCAGGAGTGAGATTATCTGCATAAAGTAATAACTCTCGTTCCTCTTTTGAATAATCCGCGATTTTTTTATCAGCATCAAAAAGCCCTGAATAAACATAACGTTTCCAGCGCCATGAACCCGGTGCAAAAGAAGGATAACGAATAGCACCTGCATTTAATGACAGATTTGAATCAATCAGTTGGTCGATATCAATGGTACTGGCAATCCCCAACCCGTCGCATGTCGCACACATGCCCGCAGGATGATTGAATGAAAAAACATTCGAATAACCTACGAAAGGTTCGCCGACACGAGAAAAGAGTAGCCGTAGCAGGGTATAAATATCTGATGCGGTGCCCACCGTTGAACGTGCGTTGCCACCAATACGTTTTTGGTCAATAATAATGGCCACCGACAGGTTTTCAATGTCATCAACTTCAGGATTACCATAATGCGGTAAACGGTGTCGAATAAAAGGAGGAAACGTGTCATTTAGCTGACGCTGAGATTCTGCCGCGATAGTTCCGAATACCAAAGAACTTTTTCCCGACCCGGAAACACCGGTGAAAACTGTTATTTTATTTTTAGGCACCTCTAAATCAATATCCTGCAGATTATTTTGTCTTGCGCCAATAATTTTTATAGCGTCATGTGTATTCATCACACTATCCTTTTTTACCTGTCAATAATAATGCCATGATGGCTATTAAACAGCATCCCGCTATAATCAGCGACATCGGCAGTAATGACAACGGGTCGCCAAATCCAAGCAGTAATGGGGTTATCGCAGCGATACCAAACTGAAAAACACCTAAAATAGCAGAACCCGTTCCTTTTAAATGTGAAGATGCCGCCATGGCCATACTCGCGGCATTACCAAATGTCAAAGCCATAGTAAACATCATTATTAACAGTAGTACCGCCGCAATCTCAAACTGGAAATGAGAAATATAGTTAACAATGCAAAGTAATATAGATATCACCAGCGTGCTTATTACCCCCACTATTATGAGGTTATCTTCGCCAAATTTCGTAACATAGCGAGCGCTGACAATACTACCAAACATCATCACTGAGGCGTTGATAGAGAATATTACAGCGAATTCCCCTGAGGATAAATCAAACGCCGATTGATAGATAAACGGCGATGCTGATATATAAGCAAATAGCGCCCCGAACTGGATTGCAAAAATTAAAGTATAACCAATATATTTCTTATGGCTAAGCAGCTCGATAAACTGACTGATAAACTCGTTGAGGTTGAAAGGTAATCGCTGATGGCGGGGTAAGGTTTCGCTAATAAAATGACTGCTGAGCAAGGTGGAGACTAATGATATTGCAGCCATAAAAACAAAAACCACCGGCCAGATAAACCATGCAGCCACGCCGCCAAGTAATGGTGCAATAACAGGAGCAATCCCCTGTATCGCTAACACCAGATTAAAATATCGAGCGGCTTTAGTCCCCGGGCACAGATCGGAAATAATTGCCCGGGAAAGAACGATACCAGCCGCGCCTCCCAATCCCTGAAAGAATCGCGTAACAATAAGCAGCTGAATGTTCGTAGATATAGCGCCAGCTAATGAAGCGATGGTTAATAGAGTCATCCCGCCTAGCAATAATTTACGTCTGCCGTAATGATCGGACAATGGGCCAATGAATAACTGCCCAATTCCTAAACCCACCATAAAAGCGGTGATACTAAGCTGAACTTTGTCAGGCGTCGTATGCAAATCACTGGCGATAGCTGGAAATAAAGGCAAGTACATATCAGTGGATAATGCAGCAACGGCGCTAAGCAAACCCAGAACAATAACGACTTTACGGGAAAGCAAACCTCTACTTTCATCTCTGTACATCGTACTGGCTGTCGGTGCTGGAACTTCTTTTGGTCGCATGATGAGCATAATCCCTTTACCTTCTGTGGTCTGTAATAACTATACCACCAGCCAAAGTAATTGCAAAAACGAAATCAATTAAAATAACAACAAGATAATAAATCAATAAAAATCAATAGTATATGAAAGATTGAATAAAATTTTATTGAGTTTTAATTTCTTTAAGGGCATTACAAAACTGATTACTCACTTCCATGGATATCCTAAATAAAGTTGTAATATCAATAATCTATGCCAGAAAACCCAATACTCGCCATACCAGGCGTCGCATGTTGCGCGTGTTGCTTTATGCCCATAAGGTTTGGGCTGCACTGTTGCCCGAACATGCAACTTGAAGCGTATTGAGTCTATGCCCGGGTACTAGAAAAAGGCGCTTTTAAAGGGGTGCAGCATTATGTTAATGTTTGACAAAAATGTTTCCCAGGGATATTCATCCGCTCTTTCAAAACGGGGGATGTTATACAAGAAGCAGTAATAAGTGTCTGTAAGCTTGAGTTTGATATTGCAGAATATAATGATGCTTTGTTTTCAACATTTACCATCGAATTTCCTGAATCACTCTCCTCAACTATCCTAAAACAACGAGTCGGATATCTTGCCGGAATAATTTCGACACAAATCTAACTCGTTAAAGAAGGTATTTATAAAAAAGACGCACTTTGTAGCGACCTAAGTCCTAAACCACAAGACGGACGTCAGGATGGCGCGGGCTTGCCGCTTCGTGAAAAATATCCCCCAGCCAGCCGGGAATTTCCGCCTCCGTAAGATCGTCCGGGATGATAACCCCGGCCAGCGGCGAAAATTTCCCCTCGTTAAGATCGACGCGGAAAAGCTGCCAGCGTTCGCCCTGACGCTGGACGCCAATATGACGCCCGAATACGTTATAAATCAGCATCCTGTCACCCTATGTGACGCGGGAGCTTGGGCAGCCAATGCATTCCATTCCGCTTTGGTTATTTCCCACAATTCGGCGTCCAGCAGACCGCAGATGAACTGCTTTTTCTCAACACGAATCAGCCGCATACCGCTACGGTGCGAAATCTTTTTCGACCCGCTATTGTCGCAGGCTTTCGGCGCGCGCAGCACCTCCCGGTTAAGCGTGTTAAACCAAAAATCGGTCACCCGGCGGCAGGCTTCGGTCATCAATCCCTGGCGGTGCCAGCGCGGATCCAGCCAAAACCCGCGGTTGTTATCCACTTCATCAGAGAGCGTAATCAGGCCAATTACCCTCTCCGGCGCCGTTTTAAGGCGAATGGTCCAAAACCAGGCGGTGCCGTTAGCTGCGGCCGGTAAAGCCACATTATTGACATAGCGCGACGCGCCATCCTCCGGGAACGGCCATGGAAAACCGGCGGCAAGATAACGCACGATTTCCCACTGTGGAAAGAGAACCTGAATTTGCGGCGCATCGTCTGCGGTTAAGGGGATCAGCAGGAGTCTTTCAGTCATCAATTCCGCCGCCATCATGCTTTGCCCTCGCGCAGCCACGGCGTCACGGTGATCCCCGCCAGCAGCCCTTCCGGGCTAAGCAGACGCGTGACGGTTTGCCCCCACGGCTCAATGCGGTTGTCCACCAGCAGCCGATAGCCTCTGGCCTTCAGCGCGTCGGTTGCCGAATCGATATCGCGTACTTCAAACTCGATCCACGCCTGAGGCACCGGCAGATAGTCTGGCCAGCTATCGGCGTCAAAACAGGAGCGCGCCGCCTGCGCCAGCGGCCAGAGGGCAAAATGTTTTACCCCGCCGAGGGCATCATGTTCGGTCAGCAGATAGGCTTCGTTACCGGGCATCGGTTTGAGCGGTAGCCCCAGCGCGGCGACATAGAAGTCACGGCTGGCTGCGGCCGACTGCGTTATTGGCCCAAAGCCGGCGACAAAAAGTACATCCATTCCGTCTAAATCGTATTCCATACCCTCTCCCGTCATTGTCCATGATGTGTTAACAAATTTTATACTCTGCCGCGCGCGACTTGCCCAGCCTTCTGTGTTCACTACAGCTGCACATCGGGGCATAAATCTGACCGTCAGGCGGCGATCGACGCAAATAAATATTGCTATAAAACTAATCAATATTTGACTGTAATTCGGCTTCCGTGCCACCATCGCCTCGGCGCCCGGCAAGCGGCGCGTAGGTGGTACGGGTGAATATCAGAGACCGCATGCTTAAGGTCCATGCCCGTCCGCAACCTGATTCTGGCGGGAAATAAAGACATGCACCAAAGTTTTAATCAGCGCGTTCATTTCTATTACTGCATTCTGGTGGCGCTGAAAATGCACACAAAATCAAAGAAATCGGGCGGAGTTCGCGGGAAAAATAATTTCCTGCTCAAATGGCTGCGCAAAGCGCAGGACAACAATATATTCCACCCGGATATCACCAGCGAGATCGAATGGCTGCGCGGTAAAATCATTCAGGCCGGCTACGATACCGACCTTGAGCCGATGCTGGACTTTGTTTACGCAACCGCCAAACGCGCGGAAGATCTTAAGAACGCCGACTGATTCACGCCCGAGCCGCCTGGCCCGGGCGTTGTACTTTAGCGTTTGTTACGGTGCGTCAGGTGATAGACTGTCTGGATCACCAGCATCGACAGCAGCGGCGCGGTGATCATCCCGCCGATCATCGGCGCGGCGATACGCTGCATCACCTCCGATCCGGTGCCGCCTCCCCACATAATCGGCAGCAGCCCGGCCATAATCGTCGCCACGGTCATCACTTTCGGGCGCACGCGCAGCACCGCCCCTTCATGAATCGCCTCGTTGAGCGTCTGGTCATCAAGCCGTCCGCGGCGTTTGGCGATCGCCTGGTTTAAATAGAGCACCATAATCACCCCGAACTCCGCCGCCACGCCGGCCAGCGCGATAAAGCCCACGGCGGCCGCCACCGACAGATTATAGCCCAGCAGCCAAAGCAGCCAGACGCCGCCTACCAGCGAAAACGGTAAGGTACCCATAATCAGCAGCGCGTCTTTGACCTGACCGAAGGTGACGTAAAGCAGAATAAAGATAATCATCAGGGTAAACGGCAGCACGATTTTTAGCTTTGCCGTCGCGCGCTCCAGATACTCATACTGCCCGGACCAGGTCAGCGAGATGCCTTCCGGCAGCTTGACCTGTTCGCTGACCTCACGCTGCATCTGGTCCACGGCGGATTTCAGGTCACGCCCGCGAATATCGACGTAGATCCAGTCCGACAGGCGGGCGTTTTCGCTTTTCAGCATCGGCGGGCCGTCGGTGATGGCGATATCCGCCAGTTCGGAAAGCGCCACCTGCGCCCCGCCGCTGGTCACCACCGGCAGATCGCGCAGCTTTTGCAGCGAGTCGCGCACGTCGCGCGGATAGCGGACGCTGATCGGGTAACGTTCTCGCCCCTCGATGGTTTCACCGATGTTATCGCCGCCGACCACGCTGGCGACGATCGACTGCAGCTCCTTCACCGACACGCCGTAGCGGGCGGCTTTCACCCGGTCGATAGTGATATCGATATAGCGACCGCCGTCGAGACGCTCCGCCAGCGCCGAGGTCACCCCCGGTACGTTACGTACGATACGCTCAATCTCCTCGGCGGTTTTTTCGATCTCCGCCAGATTGTTGCCGTTCACTTTGATGCCGACCGGGCTTTTAATACCGGTCGCCAGCATATCCAGGCGGTTACGAATCGGCGGCACCCAGACGTTGGCGATGCCCGGCACCTTCACCGTATTGTCCAGCTCGCTAATGAGCTTATCCATGGTCATGCCGGGCCGCCATTCGCTTTTCGGCTTGAACTGAATGGTGGTTTCCAGCATGGTCAGCGGCGCCGGGTCGGTGGCGCTATCCGCCCGTCCGGCCTTACCGTATACGCTTTGCACTTCAGGGATGGTCTTGATCAGGCGGTCGGTTTGCTGCAGCAGACGTCCGGCTTCGCGGCTGGAGATCCCCGGCAGCGTGGAGGGCATGTACAGCAGGTCGCCCTCGTCAATCTGCGGCAGGAATTCGCTGCCGAGCTGCGCCAGCGGCCACAGCGTGGCGACCAGCAGCAGCCCCGCCGCCGCCAGCGTCGCCTTCGGCCACTGCAGAACTTTATCCAGCAGCGGTTCATAGGCGCGGATCAGCCAGCGGTTGAGCGGATTGGCGGTTTCATCAGGGATTTTGCCGCGAATAAAGTAGCCCATCAGCACCGGCACCAGAGTTATCCCCAACCCGGCGGCCACCGCCATCGACCAGGTTTTGGTGAAGGCCAGCGGCGAGAACATCTTGCCCTCCTGCGCCTCGAGGGTGAACACCGGAATAAACGACAGGGTGATAATCAGCAGGCTGCAAAACAGCGCAGGCCCCACTTCCGACGCCGCGTGCTGGGCAATCTGCCAGTAGTCGGCGGAAGACGGCTGGCGTTCGGGATGCTCGTGCCGCCACTGCTCCAGCACCTTATGCATATTTTCAATCATCACGATTGCCGCATCGACCATGGCCCCGATAGCGATCGCAATCCCCCCGAGCGACATCATATTGGCGCTGACGCCCTGATAGTGCATCACGATAACCGCGCCGAGGATCCCCAGCGGAAGCGTGATCATAGCCAACAGCGCGCTGCGGAAGTGGAACAGAAACAGCGAGCAGACCACCGCCACGACGATAAACTCTTCGATAAGCTTATGGGTCAGGGTTTCGACCGAGTTTTTAATCAGCTGCGAGCGGTCGTACACCGGGACAATCTCTACCCCTGCGGGCAGGCTTTTTTGCACTTCCGCCAGTTTGGCCTTCACCGCGTCAATGGTGGTCAGCGCGTTTTTGCCCGAACGCATGATGATAATGCCGCCCGCCACCTCGCCTTCGCCGTTGAGCTCGGCGACGCCGCGCCGAATCGCCGGACCCCGGCGCACGCTGGCGACGTCGGAGAGCAGCACCGGCACGCCGCCGCGCGCGGCGATAACGACCTGGTTAAAATCGTCGATGGATTTCAGGTAGCCGGTGGTGCGTACCATATATTCCGCTTCACCCAGTTCCAGTACCGAGCCGCCGCCTTCCTGGTTGGCGCTCTGGATCGCGCTAATCACCTGCTGGTGAGTGACGTTCAGCGCCCGCAGCCGGTCTGGGTTAAGAACCACCTGATACTCTTTCACCATCCCGCCGACGCTGGCCACCTCCGAAACATCCGGTACGGTTTTCAGTTCATATTTAAGGATCCAGTCCTGAATCGCCCGCAGGTCGCCGAGGCTATGCTGGCCGCTTTTGTCGGTGAGCACATATTCAAATACCCAGCCGACGCCGGTGGCATCCGGCCCCAGTGACGCTTTGGTTTCCGGCGGCAGGCTGCTCTGGATTTGGCTCAGGTACTACAGCACGCGGGAGCGCGCCCAGTACGGATCGGTACCGTCCTCAAACAGTACGTAAACGTAAGCATCGCCGAACATGGAAAAACCGCGCACGGTTTTCGCCCCCGGCACCGACAGCATGGTAGTGGTCAGCGGATAGGTCACCTGATCTTCGACAATTTGCGGCGCTTTGCCCGGATAGCTGACGCGAATGATCACCTGGGTATCGGAAAGATCCGGCAGTGCGTCCAGCGGCGCCTGCTGTATCGACCAGACGCCCCAGGCGGCCATAATCAGCGTCGCCAGCAGTACCAGCAGGCGGTTGCGCAACGACCAGCGGATAACGGCGGCAATCATGGCTGCTCCTTAGCGCCGCTCATCGGCATCACTGAGGTCACCCGCGCCCCTTCATCGGTCAGCACGAAATGAAACATCACCGACTCGCCGGGACGCACCTGCTCCCGCAGCGGCGGCGTAATGGCAAAGTCCATGATCATCGCCGGCCACTTCAGCGCCGGGACCGGCTGGTGCGCGATCGTTACCGCCTCATCGCTCACCGCCTTGATGACGCCCTGCGCCGAGTAGCTTTTTACCTCTTCATTCTGCACGGCCATTTGCGGCAGCGCGCTGCGCAGGCTGGCTTCGGAGTCAATCAGGAACTGACCTGAGGTGACCACCTTTTGCCCCTCTTCAAGGCCGGAAGTTACCTCAACCAGACCATCCTGCGTTCGTCCCGCGGTCACCTCGACCGGACGGAAATACCCCTCGCCGTCGGCGATCAGCACCCGGTTGCTGGTGCCTGTTGCAATTAATGCCTCTTCCGGGATCGTCAGCACCTCGCGCCCCTGCTGCGCCTCAGCCAGCTCAACGTTCAAATACATGCCCGGTTTGAGCTGATGCTGCGGATTATTGAGCACTACGCGGGCTTTCAGAGTACGGGTGGTCGCTTCGAGGTCGGGAAGCAGCTCGCTGACGGTTCCCTGAAACGTTGTGCCGGGCCAGCTGCTGGTGGCGGCCGTTACCTGACTGCCTACGCGCAGCAGGCTGGCCTGGCTTTGCGGATAATCAATCACGATCCAGACCGGGTCGAGGCTGGCCAGCTCGAACAGCGGCTGGGTTGCCGTGACCTGCGCGCCGGTGCGCACGTCAAGCTTGCTGACGTAGCCATCGTGCGGCGCGCGTACCGTTATGCGGGTTTGCGGTTTACCGCTGCGCTCAACGCTGCGGATAATCGCTTCCGGCATAAACTGCAGCTGCAAACGGCCGCGCGCGGCGGCGGTTAAACCGCTATCGCCCAGCAGCCTCACCGCCAGATACTCCTGCTGCGCCGCCGCCCACTGCGGGATCCACAGCTCGGCCAGCGCCTCGTTCTTTTTCACAAACTGCTGGGTGGCGTTGACGTAAAGTTTCTCGATCAGGCCGCTGGCCAGCGCCGGAACCGTTTCAACGCTGCGCTCGTCAATCGCGACGGTACCGAAAGCGCTGAGCTTCTGCGCCAGCGTCCGCCGGGCAACATCTGCCGTGCGTACGCCGAGGTTTTGCTGCTGGCGGGCGCTAATCTGCACGCTCCCGGCCTCCTCTCCCGCCCCTTCGTCGGCGTAGCGCGGCACCAGATCCATATCCATAAACGGTGACTTTCCCGGTTTATCGAAGCGGGTGCCGGGGGTCATCGGATCGTACCAGTACAACACTTTGCGGCCCGTTTCGGTCTGAGCCCCGTCCGCGGAAAGCGTCGGCGCGTTTCGCGAACCGAGCCAGTATCCGCCCGCGGCGGCCAGGGCGATGGCCAGCGCCACAAGGGTAATAGCAGATTTTGACTTCATTATTTAACATCCTGAGGAATAAGGTAGCGAATGGCGGCCCACGCATCAGCGAGCGCTTTCTCCGCGTCGTTGCTGGCAATTTCTCCGCTCAGCAGATCGCGACGGGCGGCGAGCAGTTCCGCCAGCGCCGAGCTGCCGCCCCGATACTGGGCATTGACGAGGCTCACCTTCTTGCGCAGCAGCGGCAGCACCTCGCTTTGCTGACGATCGTAAATGGCTTTCGCGGCGTTATATTGCGAGATCAGCTGATACTGCTGGGCCTGATGCTCGCGCATCAATAACGTCAGCCGATCGTTGGCTTCATAGGTACGGGAGACGTCGGCGGCGTGCTCTTTGTCCTGGCGTTTGCCTTGAAAAATAGGCATATCGACGGTAAACATGACGCCCACCATATCGTCGTAATCGTCCCCGCGCCGGGCGTAATAGACCTCGACGCCAACGTCAGGGATCGCCGCGACTTCCGACTGACCTGATTTCGCTTTCGCCAAATCGGCCTCGCGCGCGGCCTGAATCACCTCAGGATGTAGCTTAATCCCCGCCATTAACGCGGCTTCATCGGCCGGTAGGCGTTCAATGCGCGGCAGCGGGCCGGAGATATCGCGGACCTCTTTGCCGGTAAGCTGCAACAGGCGCGCCCGGGCAATCTGCACATCGCGGCGGGCGTTATCTTGCTCATTTTTCATGGCATTCAGCGCCAGCTGAACGTCGAGCACGCTGCCGGGACTGGCGCTGGCGCTGCTTACGCCGGCCTTTTGTACGTTGATTTGCCGGGAGGTTTCGCTGATCAACGCCTGTACTGAACGCAGTGATTTCTGCGCCACCGCCAGCGCCAGCCACGCCTGCGCGGTTTCCCGCTGCAGCCGGGCGCGGATCACATCGGCATTGGCGGCGGCCTGGCGCGCTTCGGCGGTTATCGAGTCGGCCTTCCGTTCGCGCTTGGTGCTGCTGACGTAGTCCTGCATCACGCCGACCCTTTGCATGGTCATCCCCTCGCGGGTCAGTCGGCTGGCGTTGTTGCCGCCCAGCGGAACGTTTTCAATGCCGAACTTCAGCTTCGGATCGGGAAGCTGCATGGCGGAATCCGCCCTGTTTTTTAACGCATTCACCTGATGATCGTTGGCGGAGAGCTCGGCGGAGTAGCTTTCCGCCGCCGACAGGGCCTCAGCCAGCGTCGTCGCCCAGCCGTTGGCGGAAATCAGCGACAGTAAAAGCGGCAGCCCGCGGGCCGCCTTATTTAAGATGGACATAATGACTCCGGAATTAGTGCGCGGTCATCGAAACGAGCGCGTAGCCGGAGTCCGTCTGACGGAAGGTGAAATCAACCTTTTGTCCCACCGCCAGCTTTTTATCGTGGTTATCGCCGAGCGCAAAGCTCATGGTCATCGCTGGCCAATTCAGCTCGGCAACCGGAGCGTGGGCAATCACCACGGCATTGTCGCGCCAGGCTTTAATGACCCCGTTCGTTGAATAAAGGGGGGCGGAATCATCCGGCTTATTCATCCCCGGCATCTCCGCCATCGCGGACATATTATGGTGATGCATCGCGCCGTCTTCCGCACTGGCGGAAAATGAAGTGAGGGAAAAGGTCAGAACGCTGGTAATAAGCAGAAAAATAGAGGTCGAACGCATAATAAAGTCTCCGAAAAAAACATAAAGTCGCCCGCAGACCGGGCAGATCTGATGGATGTTTTTAACGGCGTTTTATTCCCTGAAACGGCAGAAGCGTATTTCAGCCGGCGGACCGGTGACCGGCGGCGTCCGCCAGTCCATACGTTCAGCGCAGGTCTCCTGCTGCGGGGAAACCACTAATAGCGCGGTTTCGGAGGGAAGCGCGTTCAGCTGTAAAGAGGTTAATGAGTTTGGCTGCGCGGTATCGGGGTCGCAGTGCTTCTCGCAGATGGCTTTCTGACCGACGCTTTCCATGCCGGGCATGCTCATCACGCCATCGACAATATGGTGAATCTGCACCTGCGGCGCCACCGGCTGCTGTTGGCCGCCGTGGTGCGCCGCGACGGTCAGCTGAAGGTTGAGCAGTAGCCAACAGGCAATAACAAGCCCCGCGCGGATACGAAGCCGACGCCGGGTTGCTTGTTTTAATAATGCCTGCAGTGACGCAATCATAGAGATATTCGCAATAAGAAGACCGCTGAATTAAATCACACTCATCGGCAGAATTAAATGATATTTCAAAGAGAAACCCCAGGTTAAATAGAATGAAGTTTCTCTATAAATATTTACACCAAAAAGGGATATCAGTATTTGACCTTCCCCCTGGGGGAAGGTGTATAGCCGACGGTTAATGTATTTAATAAATAGCAAAAATGTTATTTATATGTAATTAGCAAAAGTGAATGCGATTGTTATTCCAGCACCAACGTATCGCCGGTGGCCGGGGCGCTATCCGCGGCAAGCCACCAGCGCCCCCATGAACCGGTGCAGTGGCAGGCCATCACCTCCTCGACCTTCTGCTGGCGCAAGAACTGCTTTAGCCGACGTATCACCCACGGCGGCGCGCTGCGCAGGTGAAGGCCGCCGATGATGGCGCGTATCTGCTGGACGCCGGTGATCTTCTGACAGTGGCGAATCGTATCGATCAATCCGCGATGCCCGCAGCCGCAAATAATGACTAACCCCCGCGTCGAGCGGTAGATCAGCACGCCTTCATCGGCAAGGTAATCTTCCCCCGGCGATTGACCCGCGAGGACGCCATAGGCTCGCGGACGCGCGACCGCAATCTCGCCGGACCACAACAGTCGTTCGCCGATCGCCAGCGGTTCGCGGCTGTACTCCATGCGGTGGCGGGAGTAGTCAATTTCTCGCGACAGTTTTTTGACTTTCCAGTGACGTCCAGCAAGGGATAACGCCGAGTAGCGCTGTTGCGCGATCAGCGGATGGCAAATGATACGGCTGTTATCCGGCAGCCACGGCACGCCGCCGCAGTGGTCGTAATGACCGTGGGAGAGCACCGTGGCGGTCAAGTCAGATAAAGAGACGCCCATCCGCTGCGCATTATGAAGAAAACTGCCGTCTGGCCCGGTATCAAACAGCACCCGGCTGGTTTCATCTTCCACAAGCAGGCTTAATCCGGGTTTCGCCTGCAACAGGCTGTCCTGCCCCTCGCCGAGCCGGTTTTCAAGTAACACCTTAATGATTAACGCCATTTAATGACCATCCCCCCTTTTTTGCGACGCCTACTCTAGCCAACCTCCGCCGGGTCTACCGTGACGAACCCGGCATAAATTAAGTGACACCGTCACATTTCATTAGCATATAGCTGTTGTTTATTTGCCAGTTAAGCATTGCCGTCTATGCTGATGAACGAGTTTCTCTTAACCGGAGCGTGCTATGGCTGACTGGAATCCTTCATTGTATTTGCAATTCGGCGCGGAGCGCACGCGGCCCGCCGCCGAGCTTCTCGCCCGCATCGCCCACCATCCCGTAGCGCTGGCCGTTGATTTGGGCTGCGGGCCAGGCAACAGTACCGCTCTGCTACGGCATGCCTGGCCAGAAGCAACAATTATTGGCGTCGATAATTCACCGGCCATGCTGGAAGAAGCCGCTCAGCGGCTCCCGGACTGCCGCTTTGTCGAAGGAGATATCGCCGGGTTTCGCCCCGAGCACCCGGCGGACGTTATTTACGCCAATGCTTCGCTGCAATGGCTAACGGATCATCAGCGGCTTTTTCCCCATCTGGTCAGCAATCTTGCGGAAAACGGCGTACTGGCGGTGCAAATGCCGGTTAACTGGCAGGAACCCTCGCACGTGCTGATGCGTGAGGTCGCGGAAGAGCTGGGATATCCAGCCAGCGGGCGGCCGCCGCTGCCGGATGTGCCGGAGTATTACGATATGCTGACCGCCTGCGGCTGCGAGGTGGATATCTGGCGCACCACCTACTTTCACCCGCTGGCATCGCACCAGGCCATTATTGAATGGCTGCAGTCAACGGGCCTACGCCCGTTTTTACAGCCTCTTGATGAACCGCAGCGCCAGGCTTTTCTCGAACGCTATCTGGCACGTCTGAAACAGCACTATCCGTTACAGTGTAACGAAAAGGTGCTACTGCTATTTCCGCGCTTGTTTATCGTCGCGCGCCGCTAGCGTGGTTGGCATAACGTATTGATGTTAAAGTAGGAATTAACGTTGCGGCGCCAGGCTCTGGCGCCGTACGTTCAGGTTTACCAGGACAGGTGATGGACCAGGGAGAGATCCCACGCGGTGGCCAGCAGCGAAAGAAACATGATGAGATTCACAACCGTCTCTATGCGTTTTTCCATTTTGTTACTCCTGAGTCGTTTCCCCTGTTTTACAGGGGAAAT
>Ga0160506_100099_pt1 | contig 21985 bp, 20 predicted proteins | sample DID2874_E49MG_FD_108204 | JGI IMG/M metagenome (GOLD analysis project Ga0160506, IMG submission 108204) | Enriched chicken feces microbial communities from UW Madison campus, WI, USA - DID2874_E49 MG | ecosystem: Host-associated > Birds > Digestive system > Large intestine > Fecal | place: USA... | reverse complement strand
TCAGTTTGGGATCGAGCGCGTCACGCAGACCGTCACCATCAGGTTAAATGCCAGCACCGTCAGCAGGATCGCCACACCCGGGAAGGTCACTACCCACCAGGCGCTTTGCGCGAACTGCAATACGTCGGAAAGCATGGTGCCCCACTCAGGCGTCGGCGGCTGCGCGCCCATACCGAGGAACCCCAGCGCTGCCATGTCGAGAATGGCGTTAGAGAAGCCCAGCGACGCCTGAACAATCAGCGGCGCAAGACAGTTAGGGAGAATATTAACGAACATCTGGCGCATCGCGCCGGCGCCCGCCACGCGGGAAGCGGTAACGTAATCGCGGTGCACTTCCACCAGCACCGCCGCGCGCGTCAGACGCACATAGTGCGGTAGGGCAACGAAGGTGAGCGCCAGCGAAGCATTAACGATTGACGGCCCGAAGATAGCCACCAGCACCAACGCCAGCAGCAGGCTCGGCAGCGCCAGCATGATATCGACCACGCGCATGATGACGGAGTCCACCACCCCGCCGAAATAGCCAGCAATCAGCCCCAGCACCACGCCGAGGATCAGCGACAGTACTACCACCAGACAGCCTACCAGCAGCGACAGGCGCGCGCCGTACATCAGGCGTGAGAGAATATCGCGACCCACGTCATCGGTGCCAAGCAGATGCGCCAGGCTGCCGCCATCCTGCCAGAACGGCGGCGCCAGCAGCGAATCGCGGAACTGATCCGCCGGGTTATAAGGGGCGAGAAAGTTGGCAAATACCGCAATGATAATCATCACCGCCACATACACCAACCCGACGACGGCACCCTTATTGCGTTTGAAATAGTGCCAGAACTCCTGCAGCGGGGTCATTGGCACCGGTGCGGCGACAACTTTATTTTCTGTAATTTGTGACATGATGGCCCCTTACTTCTTATGCCGGATACGCGGGTTCACCACGCCATACAGCAGGTCGACCAGCAGGTTGACGAGAATAATCATCGTCGCCACCAGCAGAACCCCGCCCTGCACAACTGGATAATCGCGGCGCTGTAGCGCATCGATAAGCCAGCGGCCTAAACCTGGCCACGAAAAAATGGTTTCGGTCAGAATGGCGCCCGCCAGCAGCGTGCCCACCTGCAGACCAATCACCGTCACCACCGGCAGCATCGCGTTGCGTAGCGCATGGATGACAATCACCCGCATGCGGGTCAACCCCTTAGCGCGTGCGGTACGGATGTAATCCTCGCCAAGCACTTCCAGCATCGATGAGCGGGTCATACGCACGATCACCGCCAGCGGAATCGTACCCAGCACGATGGCGGGTAGGATCATATGCATTAAGGCATCAATAAAGTCGCCCTGCTCGCCCCAGATGGCGGTGTCAATCAGCATAAAACCGGTCAGCGGCAGGGTATCGTCAAGGAATACCGTATCGCTGATACGCCCGGAGACCGGCGTCAAATTCAACTGCACCGAAACCAGCATAATCAGCATCATGCCCCACCAGAAGATAGGCATCGAGTAGCCGGTCAGCGCCAGACCCACGGCAGTGTGGTCAAAGATGGAGCCGCGTTTTACCGCAGCCAGCACGCCCACCGGAATACCGACGGCGACGGCGAAAATCATCGCGCAGACGCCCAGTTCGAGGGTGGCCTTGAAGCGTGGCACAAACTCTTGCCACACGGGAATTCGGCTTTTCAGCGAGATCCCTAAATCACCGTGCAGTACGCCCCAAATGTAATGGGCATATTGCTGCCACAGCGGCTTATCAAGGCCCATTTCGGCCAGCAGCTGCGCGTGACGTTCAGGGGAAATACCACGTTCGCCCGCCATAATCATCACCGGATCACCGGGGATCATATGAACGAAAGCAAAGGTGAGAAGGGTAATACCGATAAATGTCGGGATGACGAGTCCCAAACGTCGGAGAATAAACTGCAACATAACCCGGATTCTCTATAGTGACGCCAGGCCTGGTGACAAGGCGTCTGTATTGCTCACAAAAGTACTCCCCGAATAGCGGGAATACGCCCCCCGCCTCTCCCGCGCGGGGAGAGGGGGTCAGGCATCGTGCTTATTATTCGACAGAGACGTTATCGAAGTGGTGTTTGCCAAGCGGATCAACCACATAGCCTTTGACTTCTTTACGCACTGGCTCGTAAACGGTGGAGTGAGCAATGATCAGCGCCGGAGCCTGGTCATGCATCACTACCTGAGCCTGTTTGTACAGTTCAATACGCTTGTTGTGGTCGTCGGTGGCGCGTGCCGGTTGAATGAGGTCTTCAAACGGCTTGTAGCACCAGCGAGAGTAGTTAGAGCCGTCTTTCGCCGCAGCGCAGCTGAACAGGGTCGCAAAGAAGTTATCCGGATCCCCGTTGTCGCCGGTCCAGCCCATCATCACGGTCTGATGCTCGCCCGCTTTCGCGCGTTTCAGATACTCGCCCCACTCGTAGGTGACTATCTTGGCCTGTACGCCGACTTTCGCCCAGTCGGCCTGGATCATTTCAGCCATACGGCGCGCGTTCGGGTTATACGGACGCTGTACCGGCATTGCCCACAGGTCGATGGTGAAGCCTTTTTCCATGCCCGCTTCTTTCAGCAGCTGCTTCGCCTTCTCAGGATCGTAGGTGTAGTCTTTAACATCATCGTTATAGCCCCACATGGTCGGCGGGATCAGGTTCTTCGCCGACTGGCCGGCGCCCTGATAAACGGCTTTGATGATCGCTTCTTTGTTCACCGCGTAGGTCAGCGCCTGGCGAACTTTGACGTTATCCAGCGGTTTTTTCTCGGTGTTGAAGGAGAGATAACCCACGTTCAGACCCGGCTGTTCCAGCAGGTTGATGTTTTTATCTTCCTTCATGCGCGCGATGTCAGCCGGGTTCGGATACGGCATCACCTGGCACTCGTTTTTCTGCAGCTTGGCGTAGCGTACGGAAGCGTCCGGAGTGATGGAGAAGACCAGACGATCGATCTGCGGCTTGGTGCCCCAGTAGCCCGGGAAGGCTTTATACAGAATGCGCGAGTCTTTTTGGTACTGCAGCAGCTGGAATGGGCCGGTGCCGATTGGGTTAAGGTCTACTTTTTCCGGCGTGCCGGCTTTCAGCATGTTGTCGGCATACTCTTTCGACAGGATAGAAGCAAAGTCCATCGCCAGGTCAGCGAGGAACGGCGCTTCCGGGCGAGTCAGCACGAACTGGACGGTATTATCGTCCACTTTCTTCACTTCGCTAATCAGGTCCTGCAGACCCATCCCTTCGAAGTACTCATAGCTGCCGCCAGAGACTTTATGGTACGGGTTTTTGTCATTTTTCTGGCGGTCGAAGGAGAACACCACGTCGTCGGCATTCAGCTCGCGCGTTGGTTTAAAGTCTTTATTATCCTGCCACTTCACACCTTTACGCAGGTGGAAGGTATAGGTTTTACCGTCCTCGCTGACATCCCACTTCTCAGCAAGACCAGGAATAACTTCAGTCGTACCGGTTTTGAATTCAACCAGACGGTTATAAATAGGCACCGAACTGGCGTCATAGGTGGTACCCGAGGTGAAGAGCTGTGGGTTAAAGCCTTCCGGCGAACCTTCAGAACAATAAACCAGGGTTTTAGCTTGTACGCTTGCGGCGACGGTCATGGCGACCAGGCTCAGACCAAGCTTCAGCATCCCTGACTTTTTCAAGGAAATACTCATTATTCTGCTCCAAAACTGTGATGTTGTTTGCATATAGCCGCCAGACCTTTATTTATTTTTTACCCGGTCTGGTCGGTGGTGCCCGAAGGCGTTGAGAGAGATGGGGATTCCGTTCGCTAAAACGACTGAGTTGCAGTACGGATTCTCCATGAAATGCCCCTCATGCCGTACAATCTGTCAACAGAATGGTTAAACGTCAATACAGCTAACCGGGTTTTGCGTCAGGGGTGAGAATCGGTGGGCAAAGATTAAAAAAACTTGGTGGCGCTATTTTCAGCAGAGAAATTTATGCTAGCGGCCATAAGCCAGAATAAACCCCTTAATAGTTTGCAACATCTGGTGATAAACAATTCTTAAAAATGGTGAAAATTTCTTCCCATGTGACCATTATGTGAGCGATTAATAGCGCGAACGTTAAAACGCACAGCGGAAAATGCTGTAGTTAGCCATAAGCTTCGCGAAAAAAGATCTGTTCATCGATAAAAAAATGCAATGGAAGATGTCACAAAACAGCGAACAGCTGGTGAGATACGCGGGGAAATGCGATTTTTGTGATTATGGCGGGGTTTTCGCCCCGGCTTGCGCTGCGCTGAGCCGGGCTACCGGGTTAGCCAAGCGCTGTACGGACGTAGTCCTGATAAGGCGCTTGCGCCGCAATCAGGGAAGCGTTCGAGTCGAACCTCTGCCCCCGGAGGCTCTCATCCTCTTCGGGCCGCAGATGCAAAAAAGCCTGCTCGTTGAGCAGGCTTTTCGAATTTGGTCGGTGATAGAGGATGACTCGCCACTTCGTGGCTCGCCCTACGGGCCGTTGCTAACGCAACGTTCTCTCGCTACGCTCGAGTCGAACCTCCCCCCGGAGGTTCTCATCCTCTTCGGGCCGCAGATGCAAAAAAGCCTGCTCATTGAGCAGGCTTTTCAAATTTGGTCGGTGATAGAGGATTCGAACCTCCGACCCCTTCGTCCCGAACGAAGTGCGCTACCAGGCTGCGCCAATCACCGAATGCGGGGCGCATCTTACTGCTGGGATGCCCCCCCGTCAATGCCTTATTAGCAAAAAATCAATCAAGCGGCGAGAATCTCGCCACTACTGCTATTCCTTCGCCGCTTTCGCCGCTGCCGGCACGCGACACCAGTTGTTGTTCTCATTAATCCCACCATCCGGCGAGGTATAACCAAGACAACCCATAATAGTGTCATACAGCTCAACGTGACGGTGCGGAACCTTCATTGCCGCCTGCTGCTTAAGGCGCGCAAAGGAGGCGGCGTGATCCGGGTTCTCCAGATATTTATCCGACATCCAGACCATCATCGGCACGCGGAACTGCTCCGGCGGCGCCATCATGCGCGGCGTGCCGTGCAGATGTTCGTGTTCATTAATCGACTCGCCGTGATCGGCGGCGTAGAACACGATAGCCTTTTTATCCCGCAGTTGGTCCAGCACGCTGACGATAAAGTGATCCACATAAGTGACGCTGTTATCGTAGGAATTAATCAACTCGGCCTTCGAACATTTGCTGTCCACGCCCACACATTCCGGTTTCCACTGCGCAAAGCTGCGTGGGTATCGCTGGGTATAGTTAAAATGCGACCCCTTGGTATGGAGAATGATCAAACGCTTGCCGCTCGGGTTTTGCTCCATGCCGCGCTTCATTTCATCGACCAGCAGCATATCATCCACGTTCTTGCCGCGGTTGCGCGGCTCGGCGCCGATCTGCTCACGATAGGCGATATTGTTGGCCATCGTATTGCTGTAGAACCACATCTCGCTCTGCATCGCGTACAGGTCGCCGGCGAAGCCCAGTTGATGCAGTACGGCAAACACATTCTGCTCTTTCAGCGTCCGCTGGGGATTATCATCCGCTCCGCCCTCACGCACGAACATACAGCGCAACGACAGTTTGGTGGCGGTATCGCAAGAGGTGCCGCGGAAGGCGACAAGATTCTTCTCCTGCGCCAGCTTCGGCGTGGTATTACGGTTATAGCCGAGTATACCCATATGATCCCAGCGGGTGGTCTCGCCGATAATAAACACCACATAAGTATCATCAAGATCCTGCGGCGCTACGTAGGTGAATTTTTTCGCGGGGTTAATCAGCGACTTATTATCGGACGACTCATCCACCTGCGCCCAGGCGTACAGCCCGAGCGCCGACAGCCAGTTAGAAGGCAGATACGAGTTGGCAATCACGCCGCCGTAGCTTGGCATATCGACTTCTGAATTGCGCTCAACATTCTTCTGACGGACTTCCAGCAGGCGAATTGGCCCCCAGACCATCAGCCCGGCCAGCACGACTATCAGGATATTTTTCGCCCGATGCCCCGGCGTTTTAACCTGTTGCAGCAGCGTCTTACGACAGCGGTTGCTCCAGATAAGCAGCAGCGGCAACGCACTAACAACCGCCAGCCACAAGATCAGATGCCAGCCGATAACCTCTTTCGACAGGTCAATATCGGTAGTCATCACCGAAGCGATAATGCCGTAGCCAATGACCACATTAAGGAAAGTCATGTAATAACTTGCCCCTGCGGAAAACAGCACCACCAGCGTGGCTAAGATGCGCCAGACTCGACGACCAAATAACGACAGCAAACGCAGCAGGAAGAAGGTGACCAGCACCGTCGCCACTAGTTCCACCGCTCCGGACAACCCTTTCCAGACGGTAAACTCTTGAGCGTAACCATCGAAACGACGGAAAAACACCGCGGCGTTCATAAACCAGCCGATGTACAGCGCAAGCCAAAAGCTTAGCTTCTGCTGCGACATCGTTTTAATGTATTTCATGCAAGCAAACCTGGGAAACGAAGAGATGAAACCGCCCTGAATAAAACGATATAAACAGGAAGATTAATAAAGTGCGTCTGGGTTGGTTATCGGAAACCTCTACAAAGCGCGCTAAGTAGACCACAGCAAATGGGAAAAGTATCCGCGAGGAATGTGATTCAGCCAGATATTTACAAAATATCTGGCTGGTAAGGCATTATTAGCTTAGGAAGGGCGACGCTATCAGGCGTGGGCCTGGTGGTAAATTTCGCTTTTCGGCTGACGAATAGTGGTGGAGAGCGCCAGCGACAAAATCAGCAGAGCGAAGATGACGCAGAAGGTGACATAGAAGCCGCCGAACACGGAGGCAATCAGCGAACCGCAAATACTACCGATACCGAAGCCAAGATAAATTACACCATAGTTTTTCGCCAGGTTATTGAGGCCAAAGAACTCGCTTACCAGCGACGGGAAGACGGTAATAGTGCCGCCGAAGTTAAAGGCCACGCAGGCAATCGCCGCAAAGAAGGTCATCGCATTCAGTGGCGCGAACAGCAGGGCCGCCATACCGACCAGGGACACCACCTGACCGATGGTTATCACGCGGATACGGGAGATCTTGTCGGACAGGATGCCCAGTACCAGGCGGCCGCTCAGGTTGGCGATAGAAATCACGGTAACCGCATTCGCCGCCGTCGCCACGTCGAGGTGCACCATGCCCTGCGCGATATCTTTCGCTACACCAATCACATACAGGCCGCTCATGCAGGCCGTCAGGAACATCACCGCCAGCATCCAGTACTGCGGTTTACGCATGGATTCAGCAAGGGTGAAATCATTTTCGACGACGCCGTTAGCGGTAGTGGTCGCGGGATGATTCGGCGCATCTTTCATCAGGGTGGCGCCAAAGACGATCATCACCAGTACGATAGCGCCCCAGATAACAAATGTTTTTTCCAGCCCAACCGTCGCCAGCAGGTGGCTATCGATAAATTTAAAACCGAGGCTGCCAAGGCCATAAGCGCCGATTGAGAAGGCGGAAATCAGACCTTTACGCTCCGGGAACCACTTCACGCAGTTCGACAACGTCAGCAGATAGCCTGCGCCGTCCGCCAAACCGACCAGCAGACCGGCGCTCAGCCACAGCATCATCAGGCTGTTAGCATGGGCAGTAAGGAAAAAACCGACGCCAAGAAGGATGCCGGATGCCATGGTGACGCGTTTCACGCCAAAGCGTTCCTGCAATTTACCGGCAACGGAAGAGGATAATGCCAGCCCAAGACTTAACAGGCCGAAGGAAAATGCCACCTGGCTTACTGGCTCGTCCAGTTTGTTGGCCAGAGAACTATTAAACAAACTCCATGTATAAACCGATCCCAGTGCGAATTGCGTAATGATCGTGCCAATCAGCGTGAGCCAACGGGTATATTGAGTGTTTGCAGCGTTCATAGCAGATGTCCTGAAGGATTAACTGCCGCCACAATACCCAAATCCCCAAATCCGGTGGGGGAAAACGGCATGAACTGCCATCAACGAGGAATGAAATGCATTTATGGCGGAATGAATGGCATTGCAAAACATTCATTCCCTAAATTTTCACCAACAAGTTAGTGTGCGCTATCTCACAGAAACGCGCCGTTACTGAGATTTAACAATAACGACTGCGTTTCAAATGCGTAACAAAATCATTTAGAAATTGGCGCTGACCCCCATCAGATACAGCGTATTTTCACCCGATGGCACATTATCTGCCTGCGAAAGCGTGGCCCATGCCGCCAGATGCGAACCCAGCGGCATATCGGCGCCCAACGTGACGTCGCCCCAGCTACCGTCTTTTCCGCGGCTAATCGACGCATTGTTATCGACAGAAATAGACTGGTTATAGCTTACCTGCGCCCATGGATGCACGCCCCACAGTTGCTGATAATCCATACGCCAGCCGAGCGTGTTGACGTAAATACCTTCGCCCGCGCGACGCGTCGCTGGCGGCGGATTGAGATCGCTACGCAAGCTGGCAACCGGCCCGGAGGTCACGCCGCTGGCCAGTGAATAGTTCCATCCCACGCTCATGCCGTGACCTAAATCGGGCGGCGACAGCGCCTGATTTAACGCCAGCCCTGCGGGCGCTTCTGACGCTCTCATACGCTCGGCGAGAATATCTTCATAACGCGGTTGGTGATCGCTATCCCATGTATAGCGTTCGGACGTATTACTTTTTGTATCGTTAGCGATATATTCCTGTTGCCAGGCATTAGCGCCTGAAACACACGACATCCAGATAGTGATGCACGCCGGGATCAACCCACCCCGGAGGCCATTGCATTTCTTTATTATCATTAATGCGACTCCAAAAGAGCCGAATCGGCAATGTTGCTGTGTTTTTATACTCAAAATAATTCGAGCTGCCGCCCACTTCTACGCAACTTGAAGTATAAGAGTTGATGGGAAGTGGTTTCCCTGTATTAACTATTATCTTTATCTTTCAGCCGTCAAGGCGGATGAAAAAGTTTTCTGACGAAAGGGAGAGAAACATGCAACGTTGCGGATGGGTAAGCCAGGATCCTCTTTATATCCAGTATCACGATAAAGAATGGGGAGTCGCCGAGAGAACACCGCAAAAGCTGTTTGAAATGATCTGCCTCGAAGGCCAACAGGCGGGGCTCTCGTGGATAACCGTTCTGAAAAAACGTGAAAACTATCGTCAGGCCTTTCACCAGTTTGACCCGGTGCGCGTAGCGGCCATGGATGAAGCGGACGTCGAGCGCCTGCTACAGAATGCGGGCATTATCCGCCATCGGGGAAAGATCCAGGCCATCATCGGCAATGCGCGGGCGTTTCTCGCCATGGAAGCCAACGGTGAAGCATTCAGCGATTTCGTCTGGTCGTTTGTCGATAATCAGCCGCAAATTACCCATGCGGCGACGCTCGCCGAAATTCCCACCACCACACCAGCCTCCGATGCGCTATCTAAAGCGTTGAAAAAGCGCGGCTTTAAATTCGTCGGCTCCACTATCTGTTATTCATTTATGCAGGCCTGCGGGTTAGTCAACGATCATGTGACCGGCTGCTGTTGCTACCCCGGGAGACCAGCATGATCCAAAAATGGGATGCCACGGAGACCGGCCCGCTACTCGAGTTATGGCTGGAAAGCACGATTTACGCGCATCCGTTCATTGCTGAAAGCTACTGGCGGGAAAGCCTGGAAGTTGTGCGCGATGTCTATCTTCCCGCCGCCGCCACCTGGGTGTGGCAGGAGAATGACGCACTGAAAGGGTTTATCAGCGTGATGGATTCGCGCTTCGTCGGGGCGCTTTTCGTCGCCCCGCAAGCGATCCGCCACGGTATCGGCCGCGCGCTGCTTGATGAGGTCAAGCAGCACTACGACTGGTTAAGCCTGGAGGTCTATCAGAAAAACGTGCGGGCGGTAAATTTCTACCACGCGCAAGGTTTCCGTATAGAAGACTGCGCATGGCAGGACGATACCCAGCACCCAACCTGGATTATGCATTGGCCGGCGGATCAAATGCGCTAAGCGCCAGCGCGGGTCCATCGTATTTTTCCAGCCATGCCAGCGCCGTATTCCCGGCGCAACCATTGCCCAGACGCGAGGTCGGAATATCTTTCGTCAGCACGTTCACCGCGCCGTTTTTGCATATGCCGGCATCGGGGTCGATATCCGGCCACGCGCCTTCATGCAGGCAAATCACCCCCGGACGAATGCCTTCCGTGACCACTGCGCCAGCCAGTACCTGACCACGCGAATTCCACACCCGCACCAGATCGCCGTCGGCGATATTACGCGCCTGGGCGTCCAGCGGATGGATACTCAGCGGTTCGCGCCCGGCGACGGCATAGCGTTCACGCAGCGAAGTCTGGTTCAACTGGCTATGCAGGCGGTGCGCCGGATGGGCGGAAAGTATCTGCAGCTGACCCACCTCGGCGTTGCCGTGCCACTCGTCAGGTTCGAGCCACATCGGGTGCGGCGGACAATCGGCATAGCCAAACCCGGCAATGGTCGGCGAGTGAATTTCAATTTTTCCGCTCGCGGTTTTTAACGGGTTAGCCTGCGGGTCTGCGCGAAATGCCGCGAAGCGGGAGAAACGGGCGTTATTCGGGTTTTCCGGCATTTCAATTAGCTGGTTCGCTTGCCAGAATTCGGTAAACGGCGGCAGCGTCACTTGCTGCTGCGCCCCACGCTGGGCGGCAATCTGGTAGAAGGTCTCCAGCCATTGCAAATCGTTTTTTCCTTCGGTGAAGCGTTCGCGGCCGCCCGCCTCCCAGCGTTCGCTCAGATCGGCAAAAACATCGAAATCGTCGCGCGCTTCATCGCGCGGCGCGACTACCCGCTTCATCGGCACCAGATGCTGATTGCTGTAGTCGCCGGTCATGGTCAGATCGTTACGCTCAAACGAAGTGGTCGCCGGTAAGACGATATCAGCATGGCGCGCGGCGGCGGTCCAGAAGCATTCGGAAATCACAATCAGCTCCGGCTTCTGCCAGGCCTGAATCAGGCGGTTGGTATCCTGATGATGGGTAAAGTTGGCGCCGCCCGCCCACCAGATAAAGCGGATGTCGGGAAAGCGCCGCGTCATCCCGTTGTGCTGATAGCTTGCGCCGGGGTTTTCCAGGGCCTCAACGATGCGGGCAACCGGGATTTTTTCCACCGCGTCTACGCCGCCCGCTACACTGCCCTGCATGGAGGCCAGCACTGCGGCGCGGCGCGTGGGGTTGCCGCCGTTGGCAAAGTGGTAAGAAAGACCAAAACCGCCGCCGGGCGTGCCAATCTGCCCCAGCATCGCCGCCAGCGTCACCAGCATCCAGTGTTTTTGCTCGCCAAACTGCTGGCGCTGCATGCCCCAGCCGGACATCAGCATGGTGGTGTTTTCGTGGGAAAGTTTCGCCAGTTCGCGGATTTTATCCGCCGCTACGCCGCAAATTGCCGCCGCCCATTCGGCGGTTTTGGCGACGCCATCGCTTTCACCACTCAAATAGCGGGCGAAAATGTCATAACCGCTGGTACAGCGGGCGAGGAATTCATCGTCCTGCCAGCCATGCTCTACCAGGGTATGGGCGATCCCCAGCATCAACGCGACGTCAGTGCCCATATGTGGCGCGATCCATTCCATCGATTCGCCAAAGAAATCAACGCTTTCCGATCGCATGGGATCGATGCAGATCAGCCGCTTGCCGCTCTGGCGCAGGCGATCAAACCAGGGGATCCCCTGTTCATCCGAGGCGTTCCAGGCGATTTTCAGCGTATTCAGCGGATTAGCGCTCCACAGCACCACCACCTCGCTGTGCTCCAGGATAAGCGGCCAGCTGGTTTGCTGTTGATAAACTTCATTACCGCCAACCACATAAGGCATGATCGCCTGCGCCGCGCCGGTTGAATAATCGCCGAGGTGTCCGGTATAGCCCCCGGCAAGACTCATATAGCGCTGCAGCAGGGTTGCCGCCTTATGCAACACGCCGTTAGAACGCCAGCCATAGGAACCGGCGAAAATCGACTGCGGGCCGTAGCTTTCGCGGATCCGTCGATGCTGGGCATCAATCAGATCAAGTGCCTGCTCCCAGCTTACCCGCACGAATTCATCCTGGCCGCGTACGCCCTGCGGCTGTTGCGGCGAGGCGAGATAGCCTTTTCGCACCATCGGATAGCGAACGCGAGTTTTACTATGCACCTGTTCGCGCACCGCCGTTTGCAGCGAGTTGGCGAAGGGGGTGTCCAGCGCGCCGCGGGACGAAATCACATTTTCACCATCCGTCTCCACCAGCATTGGCCCCCAGTGGGCCGCGGTTAAGATGGTTTTAGTTGCAGATGAAGTTGGCAAAGCAGGCTCCTGGGTCAGCGAATGCAGGTGTTGTGACGGTTTGTTAGTCAACCGTTCAATGTTACTTACAAAAAGAGATACCCTACGGGGAATTTTCTCCGTATTCGGACGTCATAATCAACCGTCACGCTTGCGGTGGCAAAGAATAAAAAGGATTAAGGAAATAAGATGAAAAAACGCGTACTCATGATTGCTGCTATCGTTAGCGGCACACTGGCTATTTCTGGTTGTACTACCAACCCTTATACCGGCGAACGCGAAGCGGGAAAATCCGGCATCGGCGCGGGTATCGGCTCCTTAGTAGGCGCAGGCGTCGGCGCGCTCTCCTCTTCCAAGCATGACCGCGGCAAAGGCGCGCTGATTGGCGCAGCGGCAGGCGCGGCGCTAGGCGGCGGCATCGGTTACTACATGGACGTGCAGGAAGCGAAACTGCGCGAAAAAATGCAGGGAACCGGAGTCAGCGTGACGCGAAATGGCGATAACATCGTGCTCAACATGCCGAATAACGTCACCTTTGACAGCAGCAGCGCCAACCTGAAACCTGCAGGCGCCAACACCCTGACCGGCGTCGCGATGGTACTGAAAGAGTACGAGAAAACTGCCGTTAACGTCGTCGGCTACACCGACAGCACCGGCAGCAACGATCTGAACATGCGTCTGTCGCAACAGCGTGCCGACAGCGTCGCCAGCGCGCTCATCACTCAGGGCGTAGCGGCCAACCGTATTCGCACTACCGGCATGGGCCCGGCGAACCCGATCGCCAGCAACAGCACGGCGGAAGGCAAAGCGCAGAACCGTCGCGTGGAAATTACCCTCAGCCCGCTGCAGTAATCTTCTCGTTTCCGGCCCGGCAGCCTCCCTGCCGGGCAAAATGCTTGATATCGCTATTTTTCGCGCTAAGGTGTTGGCAGATTTTCAGCAAAGGAAGCCATCATGGCGAAAGCGGCGCGAGCAACCATCAGCGACGTGGCGAAAGCCGCGAAGACCGGTAAAACCAGCATTTCACGCTATCTCAACGGCGAAAAGCATCTGCTTTCCGACGATCTGCTGGCGCGGATTGAAAAAGCGATTGCCGAGCTCAACTACCGTCCCAGCCTGATGGCCCGTGGTCTCAAACATGGCCGTACCCGCCTGATTGGCCTGATCATCGCCGATATCACCAACCCTTACTCCGTGAACGTGTTAAGCGGGATTGAAGCCGCCTGCCGCGAAAAAGGCTTCACCTTGCTGGTATGTAATACCAACAACGAGGTCGATCAGGAGCTGCATTACCTTGACCTGCTGCGTAGCTATCAGGTTGAAGGGATTGTGGTTAATGCAGTCGGCATGCGCGAAGAAGGCCTCAACCGCCTGCAGCAATCCTCGCTACCGATGGTGCTTATCGACCGTAAAATCCCCGATTTCGCCTGTGATGTCGTGGGGCTGGATAACACTCAGGCCGCCACCACCGCCACCGAACATCTGGTGGAAAAGGGTTTTGAAGCGCTGTTGTTTTTAAGCGAGCCAATCGGCTCCGTAAACACCCGCCGCGAGCGCCTCGACGCCTTTCGCGCGACCCTACAGCGCTATGCTGGCGTGGTGGCGGAAAACGCCGAGGTGCCGCTCAACGACGGCGCCATGATGGATAACGTCCTGCGCCAGTTCCACGCCCGCCACCGCGGAATGCGCAAAGCGGTGATTTCCGCCAATGGCGCCCTGACGTTACAGGTCGCCCGCTCGCTGAAGCGCGTTGACCTCATCTGGGGCAGCGATATCGGCCTGCTGGGCTTCGATGAGCTGGAATGGGCGGAGCTGGCGGGCGTCGGTATTACCACCCTCAAACAGCCAACCTGGCAGATTGGCTATGCTTCGGTCGAACAGGTCGTCAGGCGTATCGAAGGCGGCAGCGACCCCATCTGCGAGCGGGTCTTCTCCGGCGAGCTTATTGTCCGGGGATCAACGTCTCGTTAACGATTCATCGTGATGACGATCATAAATTAAACATCCTGGCCTTTCCTTTGGAACCGGTACCATCTAGCGTAATAGGGAGTTAAGCCCCACCACGCCAGGAGTTTGTTCAATGGCCAGAAAAATCATTGTCGTCACCGCCGCTTATGGCAACGACCACGTTAAAGCGCTTGGCGGGCAGTCCGCCGTATTACCCTTTATCGCCGGTTCCGGCGCCGATGGCGTGGAAATTCGCCGCGAGTTGTTCAGCGCGGCGGAACTGAAGCAGTTGCCGACGCTGGCGGCCGACATTGAAAAACAGGGGCTGCTGGCCTGCTACTCCGCGCCACAAGCGCTGTTCACCAACAACGGCGAGCTCAATCCCCATCTCCCGTCGTTACTTGAAGAAGCGCAAACCCTCAACGCCCTGTGGCTGAAGCTCTCCCTCGGTAATTTCATCCATAACCAACAGCTGGAGACGCTGCGCGACATTCTGAGCGCCAGCGGCATGGCGCTGGTGGTGGAAAATGACCAGACCGATTGCGGCCAACTGGCGCCAATGCAGCGCTTCAAAGCCGCCTGCCGGGTCCATCAGATGCCGGTGACGCTGACTTTCGACATGGGAAACTGGCTGTGGGTTGGCGATTCGCCGGAAGAAGCCGCGCGCCATCTCGCCCCCGCTGTCAGCTATATTCATGTGAAGGCGGCGGAGCCTCATCATGAGAAGTATCGCGCCGTCCCACCGGACCAGGCGGACGCTCGCTGGCTGGCGCTGCTCGATAACCTGCCCGCCGACGCGCCGCGCGGTATTGAATTCCCGCTGGTCGGCGACGACCTGACCGCCGTCACCCGCCATTACGTTGATCTGTTACGCGAGGATTAAGCCATGGAAAACTTAGATGTCATTACCATTGGCGAAGCCATGGCGATGTTTGTCGCCACCGAAACCGGCGAACTGGCGGAGGTTGAACGCTTTATCAAACGCGTCGCCGGCGCTGAACTGAACGTGGCGACCGGCCTGGCGCGCCTGGGGCTGAAGGTGGGCTGGGTGAGCCGCGTCGGCAACGATAGCTTTGGCCGCTTCGTGCTGAATTCGCTGGCCAAAGAAGGCATCGACGCGCGCGGCGTGGCCGTTGACGAGCGCTACGCTACCGGCTTTCAGATGAAATCTAAAGTCGAAAATGGAACCGATCCCATCGTGGAATATTTCCGTAAAGGATCGGCTGCCAGCCATCTGTCGACGGAAGATTTCCGCGCTGATTACTTCACCAGCGCCCGCCATTTGCACTTAAGCGGCGTCGCCGCCGCGCTGTCCGACAGCTCGTATGCATTGCTGGAACATGCGGCCAGGGTGATGAAAGCCGAAGGGAAAACCCTCTCATTTGATCCAAACCTGCGCCCGGTACTGTGGAAAAGCGAAGCCGAGATGGTGGAGAAACTGAACCGCCTCGCCTTCCAGGCTGACTGGGTTTTGCCAGGCTTAAAAGAGGGCGTGATTCTTACCGGCCAGCAGACGCCGGAAGGTATCGCTGATTTCTATCTGTCGCGCGGCGTTAAGGCGGTGGTGATTAAAACCGGCTGCGACGGCGCATGGTTCAAGACCGCCAACGGCGAACAGGGCGCCATCGCAGCCATTAAAGTCGACAACGTGGTGGATACCGTCGGCGCGGGTGATGGCTTTGCCGTTGGCGTAATCAGCGCGCTGCTGGAAGGCAAAACGCTGACGCAAGCCGTGAACCGCGGTAACAAAATTGGCTCGCTGGCCATTCAGGTACAGGGCGATAGCGAAGGGCTGCCCACCCGCGAAGCGCTGGGCGAATAATCTTTTCACCTAAAACAGCCGTCCTGTACCCTACATGCAGCGCGGCACAGCAGCGCCCGTTCCGGCGGGCGTATGTCACCTCATTGACAGAGGCAAGCCTATGAACAGTTCAACAAATGCAGCAAAACGTTGGTGGTACATCATGCCTATCGTGTTTATCACGTATAGCCTGGCGTACCTTGACCGCGCCAACTTCAGCTTCGCATCGGCCGCGGGCATTACCGAAGACCTTGGCATCACCAAAGGCATCTCATCGCTGCTTGGCGCCCTTTTCTTTCTTGGATACTTCTTCTTCCAGATCCCAGGAGCGATTTACGCTGAACGCCGCAGCGTGCGTAAACTTATCTTTATCTGCCTTATCCTGTGGGGCGGCTGCGCCTCGCTAACCGGCGTGGTGCATAACATCCCGGCGCTGGCGGCCATCCGCTTTATCCTTGGCGTGGTGGAAGCGGCGGTCATGCCGGCGATGCTGATTTACATCAGTAACTGGTTCACCAAATCAGAGCGTTCACGCGCTAACACTTTCCTGATCCTCGGTAACCCGGTCACCGTACTGTGGATGTCGGTCGTATCGGGTTATCTGATCCAGGCCTTTGGCTGGCGTGAAATGTTTATCATTGAAGGGATCCCTGCTGTGATTTGGGCCTTCTGCTGGTGGGTACTGGTGAAAGACAAACCGTCGCAGGTGAACTGGCTGGCGGAAAGTGAAAAAGCGGCGCTGCAGGAACAACTGGAGCGCGAACAGCAGGGCATCAAAGCGGTACGTAACTATGGCGAAGCCTTCCGTTCACGCAACGTGGTGCTGCTGTGTATGCAATATTTCGCCTGGAGCATCGGCGTGTACGGTTTCGTACTGTGGCTGCCGTCAATCATCCGCAGCGGCGGCGAAAACATGGGGATGGTCGAAGTAGGCTGGCTCTCTTCAGTACCCTATCTGGCGGCAACGATTGCGATGATTGCCGTCTCCTGGGCTTCCGATAAGATGCAGAACCGTAAGCTGTTTGTCTGGCCGCTGCTGCTCATTGGCGGGCTGGCGTTCATCGGCTCCTGGGCCGTCGGCGCCAACCATTTCTGGGTCTCTTATACCCTGCTGGTGATCGCTGGCGCGGCCATGTATGCCCCGTATGGCCCGTTCTTTGCGATTATCCCGGAGATGCTGCCACGCAACGTCGCCGGCGGCGCGATGGCGCTGATCAACAGTATGGGAGCGCTGGGTTCTTTCTTTGGTTCGTGGTTCGTCGGCTATCTCAACGGCGCAACCGGCAGCCCGTCCGCCTCGTACATTTTCATGGGTGTGGCGCTTTTCGCCTCGGTATGGCTTACTTTAATTGTTAAGCCTGCTAAGAATCAAAAACTTCCGCTTGGCGCTCATCACGCCTGAACTACTTACGCTACGGAGATTCGCATGAAGCCGTCTGTCATTCTCTATAAAACGCTCCCCGACGATCTGTTACACCGTCTGGAGGAACACTTTTCCGTCACCCAGGTGAAAAACCTGCGTCCGGAAACCGTTTCACAGCACGCGGAGGCCTTCGCCCAGGCGGAAGGTTTACTGGGTTCGAGTGAAAAGGTTGACGCCGCGTTACTGGAGAAAATGCCGAAGCTGCGTGCGACCTCTACCGTGTCTGTCGGCTACGACAATTTTGATGTCGATGCGTTGAACGCGCGCAAGATTTTGCTGATGCATACGCCGACCGTGCTAACCGAAACCGTCGCCGATACGGTGATGGCGCTGGTGCTGAGCACCGCGCGTCGGGTGGTTGAGGTCGCTGAACGCGTGAAAGCGGGCGAATGGACCAGGAGCATCGGGCCGGACTGGTTCGGCTGCGATGTACACCATAAAACCCTGGGCATCGTCGGCATGGGCCGCATTGGCATGGCGCTGGCGCAGCGCGCCCACTTCGGTTTCGGCATGCCGATTCTGTATAACGCTCGCCGGCAACATCCGCAGGCGGAAGAGCGCTTCAATGCGCGCTACTGCGATCTCGATACCCTGTTACAGGAAGCGGATTTCGTCTGCCTCATTCTGCCGCTGAGCGAAGAGACCCACCACCTGTTCGGCGAAGCGCAGTTTGCCAAAATGAAATCTTCCGCCATCTTCATTAACGCCGGGCGCGGTCCGGTCGTTGACGAGCAGGCGCTGATTGCGGCGCTGCAGGCCGGTGAGATCCACGCTGCCGGTCTTGACGTCTTTGAACATGAACCACTGGCAAAAGATTCGCCGCTGCTGACGCTGCCGAACGTGGTCGCGCTACCGCACATTGGTTCCGCCACCCACGAGACCCGCTATAACATGGCGGCCTGCGCGGTAGATAACCTGATTGACGCATTGAACGGCAAGGTTGAGAAGAACTGCGTGAACCCGCAGGTGAAGTAAGCGAGGAAAGCAGAAGCCCGGCCGGCGGCGCTTACGCCGTCAGCCGGGAGAACAGCGATATACCGATTAACGCGTGGCGTTAACCGCCGCCGTCCAGGCCTGATTAAAGGCCTGATGCTGAGCGGCCAGCGGAGCAATCAGCGCATTGTACTGGCTTGCCTGCTGAGACGTCGGGAACTGAATACCGTTAGCCACGAAGCTCACCTGCGTCCCCTGCTGAGCGACAAAATCACCCACCTGGACCAGTTGCTGAGTAAAGACCTGCGCGGCCGGAATCAGCGGCTGCAGCGCATTCGCCGGCGCCGTCACGACTTTATTAAACACCTGGTCATAAACCGGCTTAAGATCATCAGCCTGCTTCAGCGCGCCATGCGCGGCATCCGCCTGCATTTTGGCGTTTTCCAGCTGCTGGCTCAGCACGCCCAGCGCGCCGTTAGCCTGCCGCAGCGGCTCACGCTGAGTGGTATAATCCTGCGCCACGCGAATGGCGTTAACGCTATCAACCACCGGGCGCAGACCCGCATCCATCGCCTGGCTGACCTGCTGTGAATAAGCGTAAATCACCGCATAATCGGACACGAAGGGGCCGAACTGTTTTTTCTGATCGGCGGTCAGCGTAGGCAGACGTTCGCCGCTACGCATTGCCGTATTCTGCAGGAAGTCGATGAACGCTTTGCGCTGATCGCCTTCTTTATCAAAACACCCACTCAGGCTAACCACCATTAATATGGCCGCAACGGCCGCAAACCAGCGAGAGCAGGACTTTCCTGTCGCCATTTTTTTACTCCTTCAGCCAAAAAAAGCGCAAACAGGCACACGCGTGCCAGACGCTGACAAGGATAGTCCAGGACGGCCTTGCAGGATACCCTTTCCTGATAATCTTACCGCGGAAAATATCCTTTTTCGCCTTCCCGGCGCCAGCCAGGCCCGCTGTTAAGTTCATCACATTTAACGCGATAACTTAAGCCAAAAAAATAGTAAATATCTTTTTGATTTAATTAAAATTAATAAAATTACCGGCGAAGGAATTACGCAAAGCGGACGATAATCGCACGCTTCCTGAAGGCGGCACATTGTCTACAGGCAGGTTCAATGGTTTGATTAATGAGCGATTAACGGCGTTATGTTCGATTATCGCACAAACAACATCAATGACAGCGAGGGAGACTATAACAATACCTCTGTCCCCCGCTCAGCCTGCCAGGAATGCCGTATGAAGAAAACAACCATCGATATTCAGGCTTTTATCAACGAACATCCATTCACCAAGTACCAATGGATGATTCTCGCCTTATGTTTTATTACCGTCGCGATGGACGGATTTGATACCGCGATTATTGGTTTTATCGCCTCAGACCTGGTACAGGAATGGGGGGTTGAGAAATCCGCGCTGGGCCCGGTAATGAGCGCCGCTCTGGTCGGGCTCGCCGTCGGCGCGCTGACGGCCGGGCCGCTCGCCGATCGTATTGGCCGCAAGAAAGTGCTGATTATGTCGATCCTGGTTTTCGGCGGCTTTAGTTTGTTAACCGCATTTGCCAGCAGCCTTAACCAACTGACATTATTGCGCTTCCTCACCGGGTTGGGCTTAGGCGCGGCAATGCCGAATGCCGCGACGCTAATGAGCGAATATGCTCCGGAACGCCGCCGCGCGCTGATGGTAAACCTGATGTTCGTCGGCTTCCCAATGGGGTCGTCGCTGGGAGGCTTTCTGTCGGCCTGGATGATCCCGCATTATGGCTGGCAAAGCGTGCTGGTGCTTGGCGGCGTGATGCCGCTGCTGCTGGCCGTGGCGTTAATGTTCCTGCTACCGGAATCCGCACGCTATATGGTCGTGAAACGGCAGCCGGCGCAGCGGATCGCCGCCATCCTGAAGCGTATCGCGCCGTTGCCGGATGCGGTTGAATTTGAGCTACGTGAAGCAGGCCAGGTGAAGGAAAAGTCAGCCATTGGCGTGATTTTCTCCCCGCGCTACGCCGTGGGCACCGTGATGCTGTGCCTGACCTATTTTATGGGATTGCTGATTTTCTATCTGCTGACCAGTTGGCTGCCGCTGCTTATCCGCGAGACCGGCGCCTCGATGAGCCAGGCTTCTATCATCACCGCTCTGTTCCCGCTCGGCGGCGGGATTGGCGTGCTGATCCTCGGCGCGCTAATGGATAAGATCAACCCTAACAAAGTGGTTGCCGTCGGCTGGCTGCTCACCGGCGTCTTTGTTTGCCTGGTGGGTTTCTCAACCAGCAATCTGCTGTTGATGGGGGTAATGGTGTTTATCGCTGGCAGCATTATGAACGGCGCGCAATCATCAATGCCGGCGCTGGCTGCCGGGTTCTATCCAACCCAGGGCCGCGCCACCGGCGTTGCCTGGATGCTCGGTATCGGCCGCTTCGGCGGGATCCTCGGCGCCTTCAGCGGCGCTTTCCTGATGCAGGCGCAATTGTCGTTTGAAACCATCTTCACCATGCTGGCGATCCCGGCGTTTTTATCCGCCATCGCTCTGGTAGTGAAATACAAACTGAGCCAGCGCCAACCTGCCGTTAAGCCAAATGACGGTAAAAACCTACAGAAAGCCTAATCAATCCAGCCAGCGCTCTGCGCTGGCTTTTTCTTGCCGCTAACCATCATTTACATAAATTTTCCAAAGCTGCTGACACTCTTAGTAATCATCCCCTTAGCTTTTACGCACGCCGCTTTTCCGGGTGATTAACGAAACCACGCCGACAAATAATCACTTCGGTTATTATTTTCCTTGCTTTTGCGACTATTCTTAAATGGCTCGATGTATTTTCCTCTCCGCAGTGAGACAGAATAGGAGCTCTCAATGGAATATAAAGATCCCGTATTTGATTTGTTGAGTAACCTGGAACAGATTGTTTTTAAAGACCAGCCGCAAACGGCTACGCACGCCCGTACCCCAAGCGTTTTTAATGAATTCGAACGGCTGCGTAAGGGCACAGGCCTTAAGACAGATGATTTCGCCAATGCTATGGGCGTCAGCGTCGCGATGGTTGAAGAGTGGGAATCGCGACGGGTAAAACCTTCATCCACGGAGCTCAAATTGATGCGCCTGATGATGGCCAATCCACAGCTCTCAAGGCAGCTAATAGATTGAAAAACTGGTTTACTATCTTCTTTTGGTAACGGTCCTGATGCAGGGCCGTTTTATATCCTGATGAAAAAAAGTTTGCTATCCGACTGAGAACATGCGTTAATGCTCGCAGGTTTGATGTACAGACCACAGAGCAGTCGAATAGAGCAGTCCTTCAAAGGTTATCCATTAGATATCCCCGTAGTGAACTTTCCCTTTATCGCTTTAAATCTGTAGTCCAGACCACTACGCCGCAAGGCTCACTAATTTTTTTAAAGGTAATTCACTATGTCCGGTAAAATGACTGGTATCGTAAAATGGTTCAACGCTGACAAAGGCTTCGGCTTCATCACTCCTGACGATGGCTCTAAAGACGTGTTCGTACACTTCTCTGCTATCCAGAACGATGGCTACAAATCCCTGGACGAAGGTCAGAAAGTTTCCTTCACCATCGAAAGCGGCGCTAAAGGCCCGGCAGCTGGCAACGTAACTTCTCTGTAAGTTCAAGCCGCTAAGAAT
>Ga0160506_100088_pt1 | contig 23491 bp, 17 predicted proteins | sample DID2874_E49MG_FD_108204 | JGI IMG/M metagenome (GOLD analysis project Ga0160506, IMG submission 108204) | Enriched chicken feces microbial communities from UW Madison campus, WI, USA - DID2874_E49 MG | ecosystem: Host-associated > Birds > Digestive system > Large intestine > Fecal | place: USA... | reverse complement strand
AAATTTTTGAACCACAGCATGATAATTTCCACGGCTTTGTCGTTAAATCAGGCGGGCATGATAGCGAATTGTCGCTATGCTTGCATTGTTAATCGGGGTGAGGAGCAGACTGTGCGTATTGGTATTGATTTAGGTGGAACAAAAACAGAAGTCATCGCCCTGAGTGAGCAGGGCCAGCAGTTATTTCGCCACCGCTTGCCAACCCCGCGAGAGGATTATCGCCAGACCATCGAGACGATTGCCTCGCTGGTGGAGATGGCCGAGCAGGCGACCGGGCAGCGCGGCACCGTCGGTATGGGCATCCCCGGCTCGATTTCGCCGTATAGCGGGGTGGTGAAAAATGCCAACTCGACCTGGCTGAACGGACAACCCTTCGATAAAGACCTCAGCCAGCGCCTCAATCGTGAGGTCCGGCTTGCCAACGATGCTAACTGCCTGGCGGTTTCGGAGGCGGTCGATGGCGCGGCCGCGGGGGCGCAAACCGTGTTTGCGGTCATTATCGGTACCGGCTGCGGCGCGGGGGTGGCGTTGAACGGGCGCGCGCATATCGGCGGCAATGGCACCGCCGGCGAATGGGGGCACAACCCGCTGCCGTGGATGGATGAAGATGAGCTGCGCTATCGTCAGCAAGTGCCTTGTTACTGCGGCAAGCAGGGGTGTATTGAAACCTTTATTTCCGGCACCGGCTTCGCCACCGACTATCAGCGGCTGAGCGGAAACCCGTTAACCGGCAGCGAGATTATGCGCCTGGTGGGTGAAGGTGACGAAAAGGCCGAACTGGCGCTGAGCCGCTACGAGCAGCGGCTGGCGAAATCGCTGGCGCATGTGGTGAATATCCTCGACCCGGATGTCATTGTGTTAGGCGGCGGGATGAGCAATGTCGAACGCCTGTATCAAACGGTACCGGGGCTGGTGAAGCAGTGGGTGTTCGGTGGAGAATGCGAGACGCCGATTCGCCAGGCGATGCACGGCGATTCCAGCGGCGTACGCGGCGCGGCATGGCTGTGGCCGCTGTGATCTCATTCCCTCTCCCCTGTGGGGAGAGGGAAGACTTCACTCCACCGCAAACGCTTTATCCAACCGGCTGTATCCCAGACCGTTTATCTTCTTCACTTTAATCTGCACCGGGATGCGCTCTTTCATCGCCTCGACGTGGCTAATCACGCCAATCACTTTGCCGCTGGCGTTAAGCGCGTCGAGCGCATCCAGCGCGGTATCCAGCGTTTCGCTATCGAGGGTGCCGAATCCTTCATCAAGGAATAGCGAATCAATCCGCGTTTTATGGCTCACCAGGTCAGATAGCGCCAGCGCCAGCGCGAGGCTCACAAGGAAGCTTTCGCCGCCGGAAAGCGTGCGGGTATCGCGCACCGCGTCGGCCTGCCAGGTGTCCACCACTTCCAGCTCCAGCGCCTCGCTGGCTTTACGTTGCAACAAATAGCGGCCATGCAGGCGGTTGAGCTGCTGGTTAGCCAGCCACACCAGATTATCCAGCGTCAGCCCCTGGGCGAATTTACGGAACTTATCGCCTTCTTTTGAACCGATGAGCGCATTCAGCCAGGCCCAGTCTTCGACCTGCTGCGCGGCTTGTTCCATCTGCTGACGTAATGATTGCTGGCGCTGTTGGTTATCGCTGTTTTGCTTCAACTGCTGGCGGATCTCACCCTGACGGGCGCTGTTTTCCCGCAACTGGCGTGCCAGTTGCTCCAGCCTATTCTCTAGCTGCTCCAGCGGCTGGTTAATATCAATATCGGCGGGCGGCTGTTGCTGATGGCGTTCAAGCGACGTCTGCGCCCGCAGGGCCAGCGTTTGGTTCTGCTGAACTTCTTTTTCCAGCGTCTGCTTGAGTTGTTCCAGCCGCTGGCGGGTTGCCTCGTCAAGCAAAGCGGCAAGAAAGGCCGCTTGGTCGGCAAACGGGCTGGCGGCCAGCGCGGCAGTAAACTGCTTTTCGCTTTCCTTCACCTGTGCCTGCTGCTGGCTTTCTTGCTGGCCCAGCGTTTGCCACTGGCTCTGTAGCGCCAGGCAATCATCATGCACCTGCCGCCAGCCCTCCAGCGGCGCGGGATCCGCGGCTTCCGTTGACTCAGGCAGGGTTTCCAGCAGCGGCGTTAGCTGCTGGCGCTGTTCCTGCAGCGCGGCGGCTTCATTTTGTTTCGCCTGCCAGCCGCGGGTTTCGGCTTCACGCTGGGCCAGCCAGTCGTTAGCCTCCGCGGCAGGCGGCAGCGCCAGGGTATAAACGTCCAGCTCCGCCTGCAGCGCGCGACGGCGCTGTTCGAGATCCTGCTGTAACTGCTGCAGCTGCAGCTGGCTCTCCTGCTGTTGCGCCTGCCAGGCCAGCCGTTGTTGATGCTGATACAGCTGCTGTTCATGCTGCTGTTGGCTATCCAGCCAGCCAGCAATATCATCCTGCGGCGTCAGCGTAATCGCTAATTCCGCGAGGGTGGCTTGCCATTGAGAGGTGAGCGCTTGCTCCTGCTGCAGAAGCGATGTTTTCTCGTCAGCGTCTTTTTGTTGTTGTTTAAGCAACGCTTCAAGCTGGCCGCGCAGCTGCGCGCCTTCTTCCGCCAGCTGTCGCACGTCACGCTCCAGCGCGTCGCGGCGAGTTTGGTTGATGCCGGGCACCAGCGCCTGGTATTCCGCGACCGCCGGATGATGTTCAGAACCGCACAGTGGACAAGGCGCGCCCGGCTGCAGGCGGGCGCGCTCGGCTTCCAGCCCGGCGATACGCCCTTCCAGTTCGCAGATGGCTTTTACATCGCTGAGCTGTTGATTTTTTTCCTTCCACGCCTGACGACGCTGTTGTAGCGCGGCTTCAAGCTTCTCTTTTTCCTGCTGTGAGGCGTTTTCCGCGCTCTGTAGCTGCCGCAGACGCAGGAACAGCGGCTGCAGCTGGCGATGGAGGGTTGAGAGCTGCTGGCGCAGCGGGCGGGCGGCGGCATGCTGTGTCAGCTCGCGGCTGACCTGTTCTCCATCCAGAGTCAGCGCAGTGGCCGGCAATTCGCCGAGCTTACGGCTGGCATCCTGCAGGCGCTGCTGTAGCGTCAACTCTTGCTGAGCGTCGCGGTTAAGCTGCTGGAAGGTGGCTTTCCAGCCTGCCAGCGCCGTGCTCCACTGCTGGAATCGCTCGTGCGCTTTAAGCCACTCATTTAACGATTGCTGGCTGGATTCTAGTTGAGCCAGACGTTGTTGGGCAGCCAGGCGGATCCCGGCGCGACGGCGCAGGCTGTCCTGTAAGCGAGTATTTACTTCCTCAACCTGACGGCGAGTTTGCGCCAGCGCGCTACTGTGTTCCTGCAGCCGCGACCATAATGGACGCAGTTGCTCTGCCGGCTGCGCGGTTTGTAGCGCCGCCAGCTGCGGCGCGGCGGCTTCCTGCGCCAGCAGCGCCTGCTGTAAAGCAGCCTGCGCCTGGGTGGCTTCCGCGTTTAGCTCCTGACGGCGGTGCAGCCACTGTAGGCCATTTTGCTGGCGGGTCTGTTCGGCAAGTTGCTGCTGTTCTTCAGCAGTAAGTACTTGCAAACTTTGCTGTAACGCCTGCTGCTGCTCATCATTTAACAGTACGACGCCGGAGGCCTGCGCCTGCAGCTTTTCCAGCTCAATGCGGGCGAGTTTATGTTTTTCAAAGACCTGCGCGGAAATTTGCCCGTAAATTTCAGTCCCGGTCAGCTCTTCCAGCAGCTCGGCGCGCTCTTTCGGTTTGGCATTGAGGAAAGCGGCAAATTGCCCCTGCGAAAGCAGCATTGAGCGGGTAAAGCGCCCATAGTCGAGGCCGGTAATTGATGCCGTCAGTTCCAGTTTGTCTTTGACCTTGTCGGCAAGAATTTTCCCGTCGTCGCAGCGCGCCAGCTCAACGCGTGGCGCCTGTAGATTGCCATCCGGCTGGTTGCGGGCGCGGTTCTGGCTCCAGAAGGCGCGATAGGCGGTGCCCCGGACCTCAAATTCAACTTCCGCCAGGCACTCGGCGGTGTCGCGGGTCATCAGATCGTTTTGCGATTGCGATACGCTGCTCAGGCGCGGCGTTTCGTGGTACAGCGCGAGACAGATAGCATCTAACAGGGTGGTTTTCCCGGCGCCGGTCGGCCCGGTAATCGCGAATAACCCATTGCTGGCGAACGGTTCAGCGGTAAAGTCGATTTTCCATTCGCCTTTCAGCGAGTTAAGGTTTTTCAGGCGTAGGCTCAGGATTCTCACAGGCGTTCCTCACCGTTCAGGCTATGCAGCGTTTCCGTAAACAGTTGCTCCAGCCGCTGTTGCTGTGGAGCATCAAGAGTTTCCAGCGCCAGGCGGCGGGCAAACACCTCTTCGACCTGTAGTTCGCTCAGCGTTTCTCGCTGAACGCCGGCCAGAATGCGTTCACGCTGGGCGCGACTGCGGCGCACCAGCAGCACTTCCACCGGCAGCGATTCGGTCTGCTGCTGAATTTTTCTTTGGATATCGTGCAGGTATTCATCGCTGGTGATTTCGATATCCAGCCATACCGGCGGCTGCTGCGCGCTATCCTGCCACTGCTGAAGCTGTTCGGTGATGCTGGCGAAATCGCCTTTCAGTACCGCCAGCGGCTGGGTGATCGGCACCGTTAGCGGGGTGACTTCACTGAGCTTGCCCTCGCTGAATGAGACCAGATTAACGCTTTTATTTTTTCCGGTTTCATCAAAACTCAGCGGCAGCGGCGAACCGCTGTAGCGAATATGCTCGCAGCCGCCAACCAGCTGGGCGCGATGAATATGGCCGAGCGCGATGTAATCGGCGGGCGGGAAGCGGTTGGCCGGGAAGGCGTCGAGGGTGCCGATATAGATTTCACGGACCGCGTCGCTTTTGCTGGCGCCGACGGTGGTGAGGTGGCCGCTGGCAATGATCGGTAATGCGCGTTCGCCGCGCAGATCGCAGGCCTGCTGATATTGCTGCTGATAGTAGTCGCTGATGGCGGTGAGCAACTGCTGCTGTTTCTCACCGCTGGAGTGGCCAGCCTGGCTGACCACCAGTTCGCGCGGGCGCAAAAACGGCACTGGGCAGAAGACCGCGCCGGGCGCGCCGTCGCGACGCGGCAAGATAAAGGGCGCGTGGCCGGCGTTGGCGACTACGGTGGTTTTCAGGAAGGCGAGAATTTCGCGCGACTCGTTTAACGTCGCCACCGAATCGTGATTGCCCGCCAGCACCACCAACTGGCAGCCGGTTTGCTGCAGCTGAACGACAAAACGGTTATACAGTTCGCGGGCGTAGCTCGGCGGAGAGCCGGTATCAAAAATATCGCCAGCGACGATAATGGCATCCACCTCGTGTTCCTGCGCGCGCGCCAGCAGCCAGTCGAGAAAGGCGGCGTGTTCGTCCGCGCGGCTTTTGCTGTAGAAGTTCTGGCCGAGGTGCCAGTCGGAGGTATGAAGGATGCGCATAAAAATTCCGTTGCGATAAAAGCCAGGCGGCCATTATAACGTTGATCCCGCCGCCCGTATTCCTTTTGCCATATTACGGTGAGACTGGATGCGTTAAGTGCGTGTCATCATTCAAAATCCGCATTCATCAGACGGTCATTTTTTCATAAATCTGTCACAAATCTGACGCATAATGGCCGCGCACTTCTATACTGATGGCTAAAAAACACAGGGTAAATAATGGCGAGAAGAATTCTGGTCGTTGAAGATGAAGCTCCAATCCGCGAAATGGTCTGCTTTGTTCTGGAGCAAAACGGCTTTCAGCCCGTCGAGGCGGAAGATTTTGACAGTGCGGTGAATCAACTCAATGAACCCTGGCCCGATTTGATTCTCCTTGACTGGATGTTGCCGGGCGGATCGGGGCTACAGTTTATTAAACAGCTTAAGCGCGAAGCGATGACCCGCGATATTCCGGTGGTGATGCTGACGGCGCGCGGCGAAGAAGAAGATCGCGTTCGCGGTCTGGAAACCGGTGCGGATGATTACATTACCAAACCGTTTTCGCCGAAGGAGCTGGTGGCGCGAATTAAGGCGGTGATGCGGCGTATTTCGCCAATGGCGGTCGAAGAGGTGATTGAGATGCAGGGGCTGAGCCTGGATCCCTCCTCGCATCGCGTCATGACCGGTGAAAACCCGCTGGATATGGGGCCGACCGAGTTTAAATTATTACACTTCTTTATGACCCACCCGGAACGCGTATACAGCCGTGAACAGCTGCTGAATCACGTTTGGGGAACCAACGTTTACGTTGAAGACCGGACGGTGGATGTGCATATTCGCCGCCTGCGCAAAGCGCTGGAACATAGCGGCCATGACCGGATGGTACAGACGGTTCGCGGCACGGGATATCGTTTCTCCGCCCGTTTCTGAATTTTGACAGGAGTGTGACCCGTGCTGGAACGGCTGTCATGGAAAAGGCTGGCGCTTGAGCTTTTCTTATGTTGTATCCCGGCCCTGATCCTCGGGGCGTTTTTCGGTCATCTGCCGTGGTTTTTACTGGCGGCGGTGACCGGATTGCTTATTTGGCATTTCTGGAATTTGTTACGTCTGTCGTGGTGGCTGTGGGTCGATCGCAGTATGACGCCGCCGCCGGGAAGCGGCAGTTGGGAACCGCTGCTGTATGGTCTGCATCAAATGCAGATGCGTAATAAAAAACGTCGTCGCGAACTGGGAAGCCTCATCAAGCGCTTTCGCAGCGGGGCGGAATCCTTACCCGATGCGGTGGTGCTGACCACCGAAGAGGGCGCCATCTTCTGGTGTAATGGCCTGGCGCAACAAATCCTTAATCTACGCTGGCCGGACGATAGCGGGCAGAATATCCTCAACCTGCTGCGCTACCCAGAGTTTGCTAACTATCTGAAAAACCGTGATTTCACCAAGCCCCTTAATCTGGTGCTCAATAACGCCCGTCATCTGGAAATTCGCGTGATGCCTTATAGCGATAAACAGTGGTTGATGGTGGCGCGCGATGTCACGCAAATGCACCAGTTGGAAGGCGCGCGGCGCAACTTTTTCGCCAACGTCAGCCACGAGCTGCGCACGCCGCTCACCGTACTGCAGGGTTATCTCGAGATGATGCAGGAGCAGGTGCTGGAAGGGCCGACGCGGGAAAAAGCGCTGCATACCATGCGTGAGCAAACGCAGCGGATGGAAGGGTTGGTGAAGCAGTTGCTGACGCTCTCGCGTATTGAAGCCGCGCCGGTGCTGGCGATGAATGATAAAATCGACGTCCCGATGATGCTGCGGGTGGTTGAGCGCGAGGCGCAAACCCTCAGCCAGGGTAAGCATCAGCTGCACTTTAGCGTCGATGAAACGCTCCAGGTGATGGGCAACGAAGAGCAGTTGCGCAGCGCGATTTCCAATCTGGTGTACAACGCCGTTAACCATACGCCAGCGGGAACTGAGATTCACGTCAGCTGGCAGCGGGCGCCGCACGGCGCGCTGTTCAGCGTTGAAGACAACGGTCCGGGCATTGCGCCTGAACATTTACCCCGGCTAACCGAGCGGTTCTACCGCGTCGACAAGGCGCGCTCCCGGCAAACCGGCGGCAGCGGTTTAGGGCTGGCTATTGTGAAACATGCGGTTAGCCATCACGAAAGCCGGCTGGAAATCGAAAGTACGGTCGGGAAGGGAACGCGCTTTAGCTTCCTGTTGCCGGAACGTTTAATTGCCAAAAATGTCGCCTGACGCGGCGTCTGTCAGCTTTCCTTGCCAATGACCAGCTTCGGCTGGTCATTTTCATTTGCAGTCAACTTTTCGTTGCGTATTAAACGAACGCCTGGTTATTTATTGTTCGCATGATTAGCCACGCGTTTTGCGTCGTTATGGTCAATTAATCCAGGTTCAAAATCATAGTTAGCATAATCATCTGGTTTTACGATCCCACCTTGCTTTAAAACGTTATAAGCGTTTAAATTGCCCCCTATGCAGTCCCGGTAAGACTGCTTTTGCGTGGTAATTCAAAAAACAATTCTTTTCCACGCCGCTTCGAGAGCATATCTCGCTGAGTTTACAGGCAATGGCCGCTGTATCATCCCGAAAGGAAGGCACGGTATTTTTCCGTTTTTTACAACACCACATCCACAGGCAGTAATGAATTTATGACCCATCAGTTAAAATCTCGCGACATCATCGCGCTGGGCTTTATGACCTTCGCGCTGTTCGTTGGCGCAGGCAACATTATCTTCCCTCCGATGGTTGGCTTACAGGCCGGCGAACACGTCTGGACCGCAGCCATTGGCTTCCTGATTACCGCCGTGGGTTTGCCGGTGCTAACGGTAGTCGCGCTGGCGAAAGTCGGCGGCGGCGTTGAGCGTCTGAGCTCGCCAATCGGCAAAGTTGCGGGCATTCTGCTGGCCGTGGTGTGCTACCTGGCGGTTGGGCCGCTGTTCGCGACCCCGCGTACCGCAACCGTTTCATTTGAAGTGGGGATTGCTCCACTGACCGGCGACGGCGCGCTGCCGCTGCTTATCTATAGCGTTATCTATTTCGCGCTGGTGATTCTGGTTTCCCTCTATCCGGGCAAACTGCTGGATACCGTCGGCAATTTCCTGGCGCCGCTGAAAATTATCGCCCTGGTCGTGCTCGCGGTGGCTGCGGTTATCTGGCCGGCTGGCCCGATTAGCGACGCGATGGAAGCCTATCGTACCGCGCCGTTCTCTAATGGTTTCGTCAATGGTTATCTGACCATGGACACGCTGGGGGCGATGGTCTTTGGTATCGTTATCGTCAATGCCGCGCGTTCCCGCGGCGTTAGCGAAGCCCGATTGCTGACCCGATACACCGTCTGGGCTGGTCTGATGGCCGGCGTGGGCCTGACGCTGCTGTACCTGGCGCTGTTCCGCCTGGGTTCCGATAGCGCGACGCTGGTCGATCAGTCGGCAAACGGCGCGGCTATTCTGCACTCCTACGTGCAGCATACCTTCGGCGGCGCGGGCAGCTTCCTGCTGGCGGCATTGATATTTATCGCCTGTCTGGTCACCGCGGTTGGCCTGACCTGCGCCTGCGCTGAGTTCTTCGCGCAGTATCTGCCGCTGTCGTATCGTTCGCTGGTGTTTATTCTCGGCCTGTTCTCCATGGCGGTTTCTAACCTGGGGCTCAGCCATCTGATTCAGATCTCGATTCCGGTGTTAACCGCTATTTATCCGCCGTGTATCGCACTGGTGGTATTAAGCTTTACCCGCGGTTGGTGGCATAATTCCTCCCGCGTTATCGCGCCGGCAATGTTTATCAGCCTGATGTTTGGTATCATTGACGGTGTTAAAGCATCGGCGTTCGCAGATATCCTGCCGCAATGGACCGCGAGCCTGCCGCTGGCAGCGCAAGGTCTGGCATGGTTGCTGCCAACCGCGGTGATGGCTGTGCTGGCCGCGATCATCGATCGCGCAGCGGGTAGCCCGGTGGTCTCAAAAGCCCACTAACCGACGCTTTACGCAGGTGTTTAACCACGGGACTTAAGGTCCCGTGGTTTTTTGTTTTTTTGGTCATTCCCTTTTGCGTTTTGCCCCCGCAAAGCACAAACGAGAAAAACGGCATGGAACACGATGGAAAGTAGTAACAAGCTTAAGCGCGGGCTAAGTACCCGGCACATTCGCTTTATGGCCCTTGGTTCCGCTATTGGTACCGGCCTGTTCTATGGTTCGGCAGACGCCATTAAAATGGCGGGGCCGAGCGTATTGTTGGCATACATTATCGGCGGCGTGGCGGCGTATATCATCATGCGCGCGCTGGGCGAAATGTCGGTGCATAACCCTTCCGCCAGCTCTTTCTCACGTTATGCGCAGGAGAACCTCGGCGGGCTGGCCGGCTATATCACCGGCTGGACCTATTGTTTTGAAATCCTGATCGTCGCGATTGCCGACGTGACCGCCTTCGGTATCTATATGGGCGTCTGGTTCCCGGCGGTGCCGCACTGGATATGGGTACTAAGCGTGGTGCTGATTATCTGCGCCGTCAATCTGATGAGCGTGAAGGTGTTCGGCGAACTGGAGTTCTGGTTCTCATTCTTTAAAGTCGCCACGATTATCATCATGATCCTTGCCGGTTTCGGCATCATCATCTGGGGTATCGGCAACGGCGGTCAGCCAACCGGTATTCATAACTTATGGAGTAACGGCGGCTTCTTCAGTAACGGCTGGCTGGGGATGGTGATGTCGCTGCAGATGGTGATGTTCGCCTACGGCGGAATTGAGATTATCGGTATCACCGCCGGTGAAGCGAAGGATCCGGAAAAATCCATTCCGCGGGCGATTAATTCGGTGCCGATGCGTATCCTGGTGTTCTACGTGGGGACGCTGTTCGTCATTATGTCTATCTATCCCTGGAACCTGGTGGGGACTAACGGCAGCCCGTTCGTGTTGACCTTCCAGCATATGGGAATTACCTTTGCCGCCGGCATCCTGAACTTCGTGGTGTTAACCGCCTCGCTATCGGCGATTAACAGCGACGTATTCGGCGTTGGCCGTATGCTGCACGGAATGGCCGAGCAGGGGAGCGCGCCGAAAGTGTTCGCCAAAACGTCGCGTCGCGGTACGCCGTGGGTGACGGTGCTGGTGATGACCGTGGCGCTGCTGTTTGCGGTCTATCTCAACTACATCATGCCGGAAAACGTCTTCCTGGTGATTGCGTCGTTGGCGACCTTCGCCACGGTGTGGGTGTGGATTATGATCCTGCTGTCGCAAATCGCTTTCCGTCGCCGCCTGTCGCCGGAAGAGGTGAAAGCGCTGAAGTTTAAAGTACCGGGCGGCGTGGCCACCACCGTGGTCGGCCTGCTGTTCCTGGTCTTTATCATCGCGCTTATCGGCTACCATCCGGATACCCGCATTTCGCTGTACGTCGGCTTTGCGTGGATCGTGCTGCTGCTGGTTGGCTGGAAAATTAAGACCCGCCGCGATCGCCAGTTAGCGCAGGCGCAGTAATTCTCCACTCTTCCGGGTCCGGCTTTGCCGCGGCCCGGAAAATCACATCCTCCTCCTTTCTCCTCCCCCAATTATTCTATTGATGATGAGTTATACGCCTGTTCACTGTGGCAAGGTGTGGCCATTACGCAAAAAGAGGAATGATGATGTTGAAGGCCTGGCACCTGCCGGTTGCTCCTTTTATTAAAGAGCAGCAGGAACGACTCGTTATCACATTGTGGCTAAGCGGCGAAACAATGCCACAGCGAATTACGCTGCGCGCAGAAGAAGACAATGAAGAGCTGTCGTTGCCCATGCAGCGCCTGCGCCAATCCCCACACGCCGATGTCGTCGCCTGGCGTGGAGAGATAAACCTGATGAACGGCCAGCCGCGCCGCCGCTATAGCTTTAAGCTGCTGTGGGCGGACCGTCAGTTGTGGTTTACGCCGCAGGGATTCCAGCGTTTCCCGCCCGCGAGGCTGGAGCAGTTTGCGGTCGATGTGCCGGATAGCGGCCCGCAGTGGGTCCCCGATCAGGTCTTTTATCAAATTTTCCCCGATCGTTTCGCCCGTAGCGAGGCGCGAGAAGCCGGGCAGGACGAGGTTTATTACCACCATGCGGCCGGTCAGGATATTGTGCTAAAAGCGTGGGATGAGCCGTTAACCGGCGAGGCGGGCGGTTCGACCTTTTATGGCGGCGACCTCGACGGTATTAGCGAGAAGCTTCCTTATCTGAAGCAGCTTGGCGTGACTGCGCTGTATCTCAATCCGGTATTCGTCGCGCCCAGCGTACATAAATACGATACCGCTGATTACCGCCGTGTCGATCCGCAGTTCGGTGGCGATGCCGCGCTGCTGCGCCTGCGCCACAATACGCAGCGTGAAGGGATGCGCCTGATCCTCGACGGCGTGTTTAACCATACCGGTGATTCGCACCCGTGGTTCGATCGCCACCAGCAGGCGAGCAACGGCGCCTGCCATCAGCCGGATTCCCCGTGGCGTGAGTGGTTTAATTTTTCCCCGGACGGGGTGGCGCATAACTGGCTGGGTTACGCCAGTCTGCCAAAACTTGACTACCGTTCATCGAGCCTGGTTAACGAAATCTATGCGGGTGAAGACAGCGTGGTGCGCCACTGGTTAAAAGCGCCGTGGAGTATGGACGGCTGGCGGCTGGACGTGGTGCATATGCTGGGCGAGGATGGCGGCGCGCGTAATAACTTGCGCCATATTGCCGGTATCACCCAGGCGGCGAAGCGGGAGCAGCCGGAGGCTTTTGTATTCGGCGAACATTTTGGCGATGCGCGCCAGTGGCTGCAGGCTGATGCCGAAGACGCGGCGATGAACTATCGCGGTTTTTCCTTCCCGCTGTGGGGCTTCCTCGCCAATACCGATATTTCCTACGATCCGCAGCACATCGATGCGCAAACCTGTATGGCGTGGATGGACAACTATCGCGCCGGGCTGTCGCATCAGCAGCAATTGCGGATGTTTAACCAACTGGACAGCCACGATACCGCGCGTTTTAAATCCTTGCTGGGTAAGGATGTGGCGCGACTGCCGCTGGCGGTGGTCTGGCTGTTCTGTTGGCCGGGCGTTCCGTGTATTTACTATGGTGACGAAGTCGGCGTCGATGGCAACAACGATCCCTTCTGCCGTAAACCCTTTCCATGGGATCCGGCGCTGCAGGATGAAAACTTGTTGGCGTTATATAAGCGTATGACCACCTTGCGTAAGGGGCATCAGGCGCTGCGCTATGGCGGCTGCCAGGTCATCTATGCGGAAGATAACGTGGTGGTCTTTGTTCGCGTTTACAAACAGCAGCGGGTGCTGGTGGCGATAAACCGCGGTCATGCCTGCGAGGTGGTAATCGACGCATCGCCTTTGCTGGAGGGGAAAACGTGGCAGCGAAAAGAAGGCGCGGGCGACATGCACGATGATGTGCTGAGTTTGCCCACGATTTCCGCAAGCGTCTGGTGTAGCCGTTAACGGTAGAGCTGGCTCAGACAGCTGTCTTCGAGAATAGCCTCTCGCCACCAGCGCTGAGCCAGACCGTTATTGCCGCTACGCCAGGCCATATAGGTTATATCTTTCTCACGGCTCGAAATCACCGGTTTCTCCAGCAACTCACCGCTCTCCAGCCACGGGAGGGCGATGTGGCGGGGCAGGAATCCGCATCCCAAACCGGCGCGCAGGAGCGCGACTTTGGTGGCGAAATCATCTACCCGGATTTGCTCCTGCTCATCGAGCAGGTTGCTGTTCAGTGGATGACAGTAGCGGGCGCTATCGCTAATAACCACCGCGCGATGCAGGCTGAGTTGTTTGTTGGTCAGCGGCTGGGTCGTTGCCGCCAGCGGGTGGCCGGGCGCGACAACGAACACGTTGTCCATCGCGCCGAGCATTTTCCACGACCATTCCGCTGAAGTCGGCGGTTCGTTAATCGCCCCAAGAATAATATCCGCGCCGTTGTGAGTCAGCTCTTCCCATGAGCCCGCCAGGGTATGGTGGGTAAAGTTGAGCCGGGTTTGCGGATATTGCGCGTAAAACTTTTCAATCAGCGGCAATAGGGCCTGGAAAGGGAAAGAGTCGTCCAGCGCAATCGCCAGATCCCGCTCCCATCCGGAACTCAGCAGCTGCGCCTGTTTTTCCAGATCGTTGGCGGCATTGAGCAGCAGGCGCCCCTTTTCCAGCATCATTTTACCGGTATCGGTAAATTTCGCCCGGTGTCCGGAACGATCCAGCAGACTGATGTTTAGATCGTTTTCCAGTTTTTGGATCATATAGCTCAGCGCGGCGGGGGTTTTAAATAGCGACTCCGCCGCCAGCGCGAACGAGCCATGCCTATCCAGAGCATCAAGAATCAAAAGTACATCAAGGTTTAAACGCATTAGTCTCGATCCGCCAGTCTAATAATAACGTTGTTTTACCGAAGGCCGATGTTCAATTCCAGTGAATAAATTAGAACAGTTCCCATTAATTTTTTGATTAGTCTTTTTTTAATTATTCAAACGGTCACTATTTTTACTCAAGTGAATTAAAACGGAAAGATTTCTTTAATAACTCGTTAGAAATTACTGACTATACTCATCATGCGTTATTGGCCACAATCAGCACAGCACAACGGCAGTGTATTATCTTCCTAACTAATTGATTAATAGGATGTGTTATGTCTATTCGTGAACTGATTGATCCGTCTAATTCCACCCTTATTTTTATTGACCACCAGCCGCAAATGGCTTTTGGTGTGGCCAATATCGATCGCCAGACGCTGAAAAATAACACCGTCGCGTTGGCCAAAGCGGGCAAGATTTTTAACGTTCCGGTTATTTATACCTCTGTCGAAACCAAAAGCTTCAGCGGCTATATCTGGCCAGAACTGCTGGCGGTTCATCCTGAAGTGAAACCGATTGAACGTACTTCTATGAACTCCTGGGAAGACGCCGGTTTTGTTAATGCGGTGAAAGCCACTGGACGTAAAAAACTGATTATTTCCGCGCTGTGGACTGAAGTGTGCCTGACCTTCCCGGCGCTGATGGCGCTGGAAGAAGGTTATGAAGTGTACGTGGTAACCGATACCTCCGGCGGTACCTCCGTTGACGCTCACGAGCGCGCCATCGACCGTATGGTGCAAGCCGGCGCGGTACCGGTGACCTGGCAGCAGGTCCTGCTGGAGTACCAGCGCGACTGGTCACGTAAAGAGACTTATGACGCGGTGATGGATCTGGTTCGTGAACATAGCGGCGCCTACGGTATGGGCGTGGATTATGCTTATACCATGGTGCACGGCGCGCCGGAACGTAAAGCCTAAAACACTTCATCCTGCAAGCTGCCTCTTTGTTGGCTTCGCTTGTCCGCCCCGGTCACTGGCTGATGTCAGCGCTCGAGGGCGGGCAATCTTGCCGCCTCAATGCGGCATGAATGATTTTGTGTATTGTCATTTATGGCTGATGGCGGGAGAAATCCCGTCATTCCCCTGAAGCAAGGAACTCTTAATGGCGCAACAGAAATCAGTGACGCTGGTCATCAGTCATCATCTCGATCCACAAAACGGCCAGCGCTATGAAGCATGGTTGGGCAAAATCATGCCGGTTGCGGCGGAGTTTCCCGGCCATCTTGGCGCCAACGTGATCCGTCCGGCGGCCGGGCAAAATCTCTGGAGCGTGATAATTCGCTTCGACACCATTGAACATCTCTACGCCTGGACGCAGTCGGAAACCCGTCGTGAATTAGTCGCGGAAATCGCGCCGTTTCTCAATGAAGGCGATCGTACCGAAATCCGCACCGAACCGGCGTTCTGGTTTACCCCGCCTGCGGCCAATATTCGCCAGCCGCTGCGCTGGAAACAGTTCCTGATAACCCTGCTGGTCATCTTCCCAAGTACCAACCTGGTACCATGGCTGACCGGCATGGCGCTACCGGAGTTACGGGGAAGCTTGTTACTGCATCTGATTAACGATGCCCTGGTGGTCGCGTTGGTGGTCTGGTTGTGGATGCCTATCGTGACCCGTCTGTTTGCCGGTTGGTTGAAAAAAAATTAGCTCAACCAGCTTAAAGGAGTGCGTTATGTCGCAAACTGCCACACTGATTCTGACCCACGGTCAGATTCATACACTCGACCGCGCGAACCCACTGGCGGAAGCCGTGGCCATCGGCGATGGAAAAATTCTCGCGACCGGAAGCCACGATCGAATCATGACGTTCGCCGCCGAGGGGACGCAAATTGTCGATCTTAAAGGCCATACGGTGATCCCGGGTCTTAACGACTCCCACCTGCACCTGATTCGCGGCGGCCTGAACTATAACCTCGAGCTGCGCTGGGAAGGCGTGCCCTCGCTGGCGGATGCGCTGCGTATGCTAAAAGATCAGGCCGATCGCACGCCGTCGCCGCAGTGGGTGAGGGTGGTCGGCGGCTGGAGCGAATTCCAGTTTGCCGAACGCCGCATGCCGACGCTGGAAGAGCTGAATGAAGCGGCGCCTGACACGCCGGTATTCGTGCTGCATCTGTACGATCGCGCGCTGCTTAACCGCGCGGCGCTGAAAGCCGTTGGCTATACCAAAGAGACGCCGGATCCGGCGGGCGGCGAGATCGTTCGCGATAACAACGGCAACCCGACCGGGATGCTGATCGCCAAACCGAATGCCATGATCCTGTATGCGACGCTGGCCAAAGGACCGAAGCTGCCGCTCGATCTACAGGTTAACTCCACGCGCCAGTTTATGCGCGAACTGAACCGTTTAGGATTAACCAGCGCTATCGATGCCGGCGGTGGTTTCCAGAACTACCCGGAAGATTACGAAATTATCGAGCAACTGCACGCCAAAGAGCAGATGACCGTGCGTATCGCCTATAACCTCTTTACCCAGCGGCCGAAGCAGGAGCTGGAAGATTTCGAGCGCTGGACCGACATGCTGAAGCCGGGGCAGGGCACCGATTTCTACCGTGCCAACGGCGCTGGTGAAATGCTGGTCTTCTCGGCGGCGGATTTTGAAGATTTCCTGCAGCCGCGGCCGGATCTGCCGCAAGGCATGGAAGATGAGCTGGAGCGGGTGGTGCGTCATCTGGTGGAACACCGCTGGCCTTTCCGTCTGCATGCCACCTACGATGAGTCGATTAGCCGAATGCTGGATGTGTTCGAGAAGGTGAACCGCGATATTCCGTTTAACGGCCTGCACTGGTTCTTCGATCACGCCGAGACCATCACCGAACGTAATATTGAACGCGTGAAGGCGCTAGGCGGCGGTATCGCGGTGCAGCACCGGATGGCTTTCCAGGGCGAGTATTTCGTCGATCGCTACGGCAAAGAGGCGGTGAAACATACGCCGCCGGTGGCGAAAATGCTGGAACTGGACGTACCGGTAGGCTTGGGTACCGATGCGACCCGCGTCGCCAGTTATAACCCGTGGACCGCGCTGTACTGGCTGGTTTCCGGACGTACCGTCGGCGGCATGGCGATGTACGACGATAACAACCGTTTGCCGCGCGACGTCGCCCTTGAGCTATGGACCGCCGGTAGCGCGTGGTTCTCCAGCGAGCAGGGTAAAAAAGGACGCATTGAGAAAGGGCAACTGGCTGACCTGGTAGTGCTGTCAAAAGACTACTTCAGCGTTGCGGAAGAGGACATTAAAGGTATTGAGTCGGTATTGACCATCGTTGATGGCAAGGTGGTGTACGCGGCCGGCCATTTCTCGCCGCTGGCGCCGCCGCCAATTCCGGTATTGCCGGAGTGGTCGCCGGTGGTAAAAGTGCCTGGGCATTATCGCTCGGCGCCGCCTGCGGTCGCGAAGATTGGCGCGGTGGTGCAGATGCACCAGTGCTGCGGCAGCTGCGGCGTGCATGGACATCAGCATGATATTGCGCGCAAGTCGTCGATTCCGGTGGCGGATGAGCAGGCTTTCTGGGGCGTATTAGGCTGTTCTTGCTTCGCGTTCTGATACTTTTGCCCGGTGGCGCCGCGCTTACCGGGCTCACAGCGAATATAACAGGCACAAAAAAGGCTCGCATTTGCGAGCCTTTTTATGGAAACGTCTAGCCGATTACAGGCTGGATACGTTTTCGGTCAGGTATTTAGCTACGCCTTCCGGAGAAGCGGCCATACCTTCTTTTCCTTTTTCCCACTGAGCCGGGCAAACTTCACCGTGCTCTTCGTGGAACTGCAGCGCGTCAACCATACGCAGCATTTCGTCGATGTTACGGCCCAGCGGCAGGTCGTTAACAACCTGGTGGCGAACGATGCCGTTAGCGTCGATCAGGAAGGAACCACGCAGCGCAACGCCTTCGTCCGGATGCTCGATGCCGTAAGCTTTCTGAATTTCACGTTTGATGTCGGCAACCATCGCGTATTTAACCGGGCCAATACCGCCCTGGTCTACCGGGGTGTTACGCCATGCGTTGTGAACGAACTCGGAGTCAAAGGAAACGCCAACCACTTCTACGCCGCGTTTCTGGAATTCTTCGTAGCGCTTGTCGAAAGCGATCAGTTCAGACGGGCAAACGAAAGTGAAGTCCATTGGCCAGAAGAACAGGACGGTAGCTTTACCGTTGGTGTGCTGTTTGAAGTTGAATTTCTCAACGATTTCGCCGTTACCTAATACTGCTGCAGCGGTAAAGTCCGGAGCCTGACGAGTAACCAGAACCATATGATTCTCCTGTTATTACTAAGGTTAATTGGAACGCAACGCGGGCCAGTATAGGCAGAGGCGGGCAGGAACTCAATGCGGCGCTGACAATCGATGAGATAGGTTTTGCCTATTGATAATTATTCAATAGCGCTTTCAGAATAATCGTTTTGTGAGAAAGCGCAAGGTTTTACAGCGTTCTCTTTTTCGCCTGCTCCATCATTCGCGGATAAAAACGCCAGAATTGCTGCTCCAGTTGCCCATAGTGGTTATCAAGGTCGTACCATGAATCACGCAGCGCATCGAGGCGCGGGCGGCGACTGGCCATACCGTTCAGGACGCGCTGAATGAATTCCATATCCTGATAACGTTCCAGCCAGCGTTCGGACCACATATATTCGTTGAGATTAACAAAGCGCGGCGGCGAATCCGGCAGAATTTGCGCTACCTGCGCGTGGGCGTAACGCACAAACTCGTTTAGCGGCAGATCCGGCGACAGCTGCGCCCAGTGATGCGACAGGAAATGATCCCACATGACGTCGAGGGAAATTGGCGCGACGCGGCGGGTCTCGGGGCGAAACCATTCGCGCGCCGTTTTAACTTCCGCCAGATTGTCGGTCATTACATCTATACGCCGATGCATATAAATGCCGTCAACCACATCCGCAGGATACTCGCCCTGCGGGTTACCGCGGACAAAATCGGCCAGCAGGTTGCCCGGCAGCGAGCTATCCGCAAGATGGGCGAGGTGTAAATGCGCGAGAAAATTCATATCGACTTCAATCCTTCACACGGTCATGCCGTTCTTGCTGGTTAATCATGATATTCCGCTATTATATCCAGCGTTGAATAGGGTAACGGTTGCAGGAAGACCCGCCCGGCACTAGACTACCCGCCTCTTTATTTAGTCTGAGTCATCGTCATGCGCGTTACCGATTTTTCCTTTGAATTACCTGAATCCCTGATTGCTCACTATCCGCAGCCGGAGCGCAGTAGCTGCCGCTTGCTGTCGCTGGACGGGCCGACGGGCGCGCTGACGCACGGTACTTTCACCGATCTGCTCGATAAGCTCAACCCTGGCGATCTGCTGGTCTTTAACAACACCCGGGTGATCCCGGCGCGTCTGTTTGGCCGTAAAGCCAGCGGCGGCAAGATTGAAGTGCTGGTCGAGCGAATGCTGGATGATAAACGTATTCTGGCACATATTCGCGCCTCTAAAGCGCCGAAGCCGGGGGCGGAGCTGCTGTTAGGCGATGACGAAAGCATTAACGCCACAATGCTGGCGCGCCACGGCGCACTGTTTGAAGTTGAGTTCAACGATGAGCGCCCGGTGCTCGATATTCTGAACAGCATCGGTCATATGCCGCTGCCGCCGTATATCGACCGCCCGGACGAAGACGCCGATCGCGAGCTGTACCAGACAGTTTACGGCACCAAGCCGGGCGCGGTCGCCGCGCCGACCGCCGGCTTGCATTTTGACGACCCGCTGCTGGAAAAACTGCGCGCTAAAGGCATTGAGATGGCGTTTGTGACGCTGCACGTTGGCGCGGGGACCTTCCAGCCGGTGCGAGTCGACAGCATCGAAGAGCACATCATGCACTCAGAATATGCGGAGGTGCCGCAGGATGTGGTTGATGCGGTTCTGGCGGCGAAAGCGCGCGGTAACCGCGTCATCGCCGTCGGCACCACTTCCGTGCGTTCGCTGGAAAGCGCGGCGCAGGCGGCTAAAAATGGCCTGATTGAGCCGTTCTTTGCCGATACGCAGATCTTTATCTATCCGGGATATCAGTACAAAGTCATCGATGCGCTGGTGACTAACTTCCATCTCCCTGAATCCACACTGATTATGTTGGTCTCCGCTTTCGCTGGCTATCAGCACACCATGAACGCCTATAAGGCTGCGGTAGAACAAAAATATCGCTTTTTTAGCTACGGGGACGCGATGTTTATCACGTACAATCCGCAGGCTATTTCTGAGCGTCCCTAAAAAGGCCGGCACGCCGGCTTTCTGACGCCTTGACGCATTTTTTAGCTACGGAATCATTCCGTGGCGAGTATTTAAACGTCGGACTGTTTTTCTGACGCAGGAGCAATAATGAAATTTGAACTTGATACCACCGATGGCCGCGCGCGTCGCGGCCGTTTGGTGTTTGATCGCGGCGTGGTTGAAACGCCAGCCTTTATGCCCGTTGGTACCTACGGCACCGTCAAAGGGATGACGCCGGAAGAAGTTGAAGCCACCGGCGCGCAAATCATCCTCGGCAACACCTTCCACCTGTGGCTGCGCCCGGGCCAGGAAATCATGAAGCTGCACGGCGATCTGCATGATTTCATGCAGTGGAAAGGGCCGATCCTCACCGATTCCGGCGGCTTCCAGGTCTTCAGCCTTGGCGATATCCGTAAGATCACCGAACAGGGCGTGCATTTCCGCAATCCGATCAACGGCGATCCGATTTTCCTCGATCCGGAAAAATCGATGGAGATTCAGTACGATCTCGGTTCCGATATCGTAATGATCTTCGACGAATGTACGCCGTACCCGGCGGACTGGGATTACGCTAAGCGTTCGATGGAAATGTCTCTGCGCTGGGCCAAGCGCAGCCGCGACCGTTTCGATGGCCTCGGCAACAAAAACGCGCTCTTTGGCATCATTCAGGGCAGCGTTTACGAAGATTTACGAGATATCTCGGTGAAAGGTCTGGTAGAGATTGGCTTTGATGGCTACGCTGTCGGCGGTTTGGCTGTCGGCGAGCCGAAGGAAGACATGCACCGTATCCTGGAGCACGTTTGCCCGCAGATCCCGGCAGATAAACCGCGATACCTGATGGGCGTCGGGAAACCGGAAGACCTGGTGGAAGGGGTACGTCGCGGCATCGATATGTTTGACTGCGTTATGCCGACGCGCAACGCGCGTAACGGCCATCTGTTCGTGACCGATGGCGTAGTGAAAATCCGCAACGCGAAGCATAAAAGCGATACATCGCCGCTGGATGCCGAGTGCGATTGCTATACGTGTCGCAATTATTCACGTGCTTACTTGCATCATCTTGATCGTTGCAACGAAATATTGGGCGCGCGCCTCAATACCATTCATAACCTGCGCTACTATCAGCGTTTAATGGCTGGTTTACGCAAGGCTATCGAAGAGGGTAAATTAGAGAGCTTCGTGACCGATTTTTACCAACGTCAGGGGCGTTCCGTTCCTCCTTTGAACGTTGATTAATTTTAATAATGAGGGAATTTCAATGAGCTTTTTTATTTCTGATGCGGTAGCAGCAACCGGCGCGCCGGCGCAGGGCAGCCCAATGTCTCTGATTCTGATGCTGGTGGTGTTCGGTCTGATTTTTTACTTCATGATCCTGCGCCCACAGCAGAAACGTACTAAAGAGCACAAGAATCTGATGAACTCCATCGCCAAAGGTGATGAAGTCCTGACTAACGGCGGTCTGGTTGGTCGCGTGACTAAAGTCGCGGAAAACGGCTACATCGCTATCGCGCTGAACGATACCACCGAAGTGGTTATCAAACGTGACTTCGTAGCTGCCGTTCTGCCGAAAGGCACCATGAAGGCGCTGTAATTACCATTTTCCCTAAGGGAACTGCCGTGTTAAACCGTTATCCTTTGTGGAAGTACGTGATGCTGGTCGTCGTGATTATCGTCGGCCTGATTTACGCGCTTCCCAACCTGTATGGTGAGGATCCGGCTGTTCAAATCACTGGCGCGCGCGGCGTCGCCGCCAGTGAGCAAACGCTGATCCAGGTCCAGAAAACTTTACAAGAAGAAAAAATCACCGCGAAGTCTGTGGCACTGGAAGAGGGCGCAATTCTTGCGCGCTTCGACACCACCGACACTCAGCTGCGAGCGCGTGAAGCGCTGGTTAACCTGCTGGGTGACAAATACGTCGTGGCGCTAAACCTTGCTCCTGCTACCCCGCGCTGGCTGGCGGCGATGTATGCCGAGCCGATGAAGCTGGGTCTTGACCTGCGCGGTGGCGTGCACTTCCTGATGGAAGTGGACATGGACACCGCATTAGGCAAACTGCAGGAACAAAACATCGATAGCCTGCGCAGCGAGCTGCGTGACAAAGGCATTCCTTACTCTACCGTGCGTAAGGAAGACAACTACGGTCTGAGCATCGTCTTCCGCGACAGCGCGGCGCGCGACCAGGCTATCTCTTATCTCAGCCCGCGCCATCGCGATCTGGTTATTTCAAGCCAGGGGAACAATGCGCTGAAAGCGGTGATGACCGACGAACGTCTGAAAGAAGCCCGTGAATACGCCGTTCAGCAGAACATCAACATTCTGCGTAACCGTGTAAACCAGCTCGGCGTGGCCGAACCGCTGGTGCAGCGTCAGGGTTCCGACCGTATCGTGGTTGAACTGCCGGGTATCCAGGATACCGCGCGTGCGAAGGAAATCCTTGGCGCGACCGCGACGCTGGAATTCCGTCTGGTGAACACCAACGTCGATCAGTCCGCTGCCGCTTCTGGCCGCGTACCGGGCGATTCGGAAGTGAAAGACACCCGTGAAGGCCGTCCGGTGGTGCTGTATAAGCGCGTGATCCTGACCGGCGACCATATCACTGACTCCACTTCCAGCATGGACGAGTACAACCAGCCGCAGGTTAACATCTCGCTCGATAGCGCGGGTGGCAACATCATGTCTAACTTCACCAAGGACAATATCGGTAAACCGATGGCGACCCTGTTCGTGGAGTACAAAGACAGCGGTAAGAAAGATGCCAACGGTCGCGCTATCCTTGCGAAAGAGGAAGAGGTGATTAACATCGCCAATATCCAGTCTCGCCTTGGCAATAGCTTCCGTATCACCGGTATCAGCAACCCGACCGAAGCGCGTCAGCTTTCTCTGCTGCTGCGTGCGGGCGCCCTGATTGCGCCGATTCAGATCGTTGAAGAACGTACTATCGGCCCAACTCTGGGTATGCAGAACATCAAGCAGGGCCTGGAAGCGTGTCTGGCCGGTCTGGTGGTCTCTATCCTGTTCATGATCTTCTTCTATAAGAAGTTCGGCCTGATTGCGACCTCCGCGCTGATTGCTAACCTGGTGCTGATTGTCGGCATTATGTCCCTGATTCCTGGGGCAACGCTGACCATGCCGGGGATCGCGGGTATCGTCCTAACCCTTGCGGTGGCGGTCGATGCTAACGTACTGATTAACGAGCGTATCAAAGAAGAGCTGAGCAACGGACGTACCGTTCAGCAGGCGATTGACGAAGGTTATAAGGGCGCATTTAGCTCTATCTTCGACGCCAACGTGACGACGTTAATTAAGGTTATCATCCTGTACGCGGTCGGTACCGGTGCCATTAAAGGGTTTGCGATTACTACCGGTATAGGTATCGCGACCTCAATGTTTACCGCTATCGTCGGCACCCGTGCCATCGTGAACCTGCTGTACGGCGGCAAGCGCGTGAAAAAGCTGTCTATCTGAGGAGTGCGTTGTGGCACAGGAATATACTGTTGAACAATTGAACCACGGCCGTAAAGTCTGGGACTTTATGCGCTGGGACTACTGGGCCTTCGGCATTTCAGGTTT
>Ga0160506_100084_pt1 | contig 24265 bp, 17 predicted proteins | sample DID2874_E49MG_FD_108204 | JGI IMG/M metagenome (GOLD analysis project Ga0160506, IMG submission 108204) | Enriched chicken feces microbial communities from UW Madison campus, WI, USA - DID2874_E49 MG | ecosystem: Host-associated > Birds > Digestive system > Large intestine > Fecal | place: USA... | reverse complement strand
TACCGGTAGCAAACTGGTCAACGCGGTGCAGCAGGACGTTCACGCGATTCTGCAGCAGGGCGAAGCACAGATAGCCAAAGCGGCGCAGGCGCTGATCGACGCGGCGCGTAACGAAGCCGATGATAAACTGACGGCGGAACTGTCGCGTCTCGAAGCGCTGAAAGCGGTGAACCCGAACATCCGTGACGACGAACTGGCGGCGATTGAAAGCAACCGCCAGCAGGTGATGGATGCGCTGGCGCAGGCCGGGTGGCGTCTGGACGCGCTGCGTCTGAACGTCGGCACTCACCAGTAGCGAAACGCGAAAATCGCGATGGAAAACTACAATCCGCCGCAGGATCCCTGGCTGGTGATTCTGTATCAGGATGAGCACATTATGGTGGTCAACAAGCCGAGCGGCTTGTTGTCCGTGCCCGGCAGGCTGGAGGAGCATAAGGATAGCGTGATGACGCGTATCCAGCGCGATTTTCCGCAGGCCGAATCGGTGCATCGCCTGGATATGGCTACCAGCGGCGTGATTGTGGTGGCGCTGAATAAGGCCGCCGAGCGTGAACTAAAGCGTCAGTTCCGCGAGCGCGAGCCGAAAAAGCAGTACGTCGCCCGCGTCTGGGGTCATCCGCAGCCTGCGGAAGGTCTGGTGGATTTACCGCTGATTTGCGACTGGCCGAACCGGCCAAAGCAGAAGGTGTGTTATGAAACCGGCAAAGCGGCGCAAACCGAGTATGAGGTGCTGGAGTACGCGGAGGACAACACCGCCCGCGTGCGCCTGAAGCCAATTACCGGGCGCTCGCATCAGCTTCGCGTGCATATGCTGGCGTTAGGACATCCGATCCTCGGCGACCGCTTTTACGCCACGCCAGAGGCGCTGGCGATGGCTCCGCGCCTGCTTCTGCACGCCGAAACGTTAACCATCACCCATCCCGCCTACGGCAACGCGATGACCTTCCGCGCGCCGATCGACTTTTAAGTCGTTATCCGAACGCCCCGGTCGCGCTACGCCGCCGGGGAATTTCTCACGCTAACGCGATTAATCGCGGGCAAACCACGCATCAATCATCTGCTCGACGCGAGCGACCACCAGCCCGGTGTCGTGACGACGGCTGCGTGCGCAGGCGTGGGCCGGCTCATCGCACAGCAGGCAGCGGCGCATCGCTTCGCCCTGCGCCTGGCGGCTAATCAGCCCCGCTTGCGGACAAATGACATCGATATCCCACAGGCGACCCAGCGGATGATTCTGTTCCAGTTCGCTGCATAGCGCTTTGATCTCTTCCGCGGAGTGCTCAACGCACCACATCGCTTCCGGGCCGGTAGGCAGCCACAACACCTGGCGGTCGAGCGTTTTCCAACGCTGCTGCCACAGAAGTTGGTCACAGGCCTGCAGCGCAACACCCATCATATTGCGATAGCGAATACTGTCTTTTACCGCCCCAGGCGTTACCAGGGTGAGAGAAATGACCGGTTGTTGATAATGGTTGAGCCAGTCTTGTTGACGGGCTGCGCGCTGCTCTTTCGCCGCCAGCAGATTTTCCATGCTGACGCCCGCCCGGGCGGGAGTATGCACTGACATTCTTTCCTCTCCTTTAATGATCAAAAAGGCAGCTCGGAGCTGCCGTCGCTATCGCGGATAACGCCGCCTATTGTATCGCTAATTGCACAGAATTTAGGGCGCAGGACAAAGAAATTTTCTTCGTCCTGCGGAGGGAAATGGCAGTTTTTGCTATTAGCGCAGCACTAAATCACGATAAGAAATGACTTAAGAACAGCAGCCCTAACGACACATTAATCGCGCCGCCGATACGGGTGGCTATCTGGGCGAAGGGCATCAGGTTCATACGGTTGCCGGAAGTCAGGATGGCGACGTCGCCGGTGCCGCCCTGCCCGCTCTGGCAACAGGAGACAATCGCCACGTCGACCGGATGCATCCCCATTTTTTTGCCGACGAAGAACCCGGTGGCCACCAGCGCCGACACGGTGCAAACAATGACCAGCAGGTTGGTCAGCGTGAAGGCGTTTACCAGCTCCTGCCACGGGGTAATCGCCACGCCAACGGCAAACAGAATCGGGTAAGTCACCGCGGTACGGAAGAATTTATACACCACCTGCGAGCCCTCCTGCAGACGCGGCGAAACGACATTCGCCAGCTTCAACAGCACCGCGAGGAACAACATGCCAACCGGCGCCGGCAGGCCAATCAATTTGTGTCCCAGCATGCCCATCATATACAGCAGCACCGCCAGCAGCGCGCCAGAGGCCAGCGTCGCCACATCCGTTTTACCGCCAAATCCTTCGCTTTCGCTCAGGCTGCGGGTTTCATTACTGCGGTTCGGCATTAGCTGGCCTTCGCCGGTCAGATGCGGGAAGCGTTTACCAAGCTGGTTCAGACAGCCGGCGATGACAATCGCCGTCAGGCTGCCCAGCATCACCATCGGCAGCACGCGTCCCAGCGCAACGCCCTGATCCATATGCATCAGCGCCGCATAGCCAATCGACAGCGGGATCGCCCCCTCGCCCACGCCGCCGGCCATAATCGGCAGCACGATAAAGAAGAAGACCTGGAACGGATCCATCCCCAACAGACTGCCAACTCCCACGCCGACCAACATACCGACAACTTCGCCGCACAGCATCGGCAGGAAGATCTTCAGGAACCCCTGAATCAACGTGGTGCGGTTCATGCTCATAATGCTGCCAACGATAATGCAGCAGATGTAGAGATAAAGAATATTGGTCGATTTATAGAATTTGGTGGTGGATTCAACCACCACATCCGGCAGCAGGCCGTAATGGACCAGCGCGGAAGGAATAAAGGTGGCGCAAATCGCCGCCGCGCCAAGCTTACCAAGTACCGGCAGGCGCTTGCCGAACTCGCCGCAGGCAAAACCGAAGAAGGCCAGCGTCGCCACCATTACCACGATATCGCTCGGCAGCTTGCCGCCAAGGCAGTCCAGCGCGATAAGACCGCCGGCCAGCAAAAATAGCGGCAGCGGGATAATCCCCACTTTCCAGCTATCCATGACATGCCACCAGCGCTGCTTCAACGAGGCTTTCGGTTTGTTAATAGGTTCAAGGGTTGCAGAGAATGCGTTGTCTGTGGTGCTCATAAATTCAGCCCTGTAGTTATTATTCCTGTTCAGGGTAGAGGGGGGAGCACGGCGTTAATGTGAGAGGGGGCAGATTAAAAAAGAAGTTTTAATGGTCGTTATGGTTTTTATGGTTTCTATTGACTCTAGTGATATATATCTAATTTCTTAGCGTGGTTTTTATGGTTTTTTTAATAACCGGATAATTACCCTTTATAAATAGGCGCCAGTAGATAAATTGTCCTTCTGGCCGCTGACGATATCGTTGCCGCATCTCAAATACTGTGCGCATAACTATGAAAGTTTCATTTCAATTTAAGCTGTTCATCTCCCTGGTGGCCTTTTTCTCCATCTTATTCGCTCTGCTTGGGGTCTATTATTATCTCGACGCCAGCCGCCAGCTGTATCAGGAAATGAGCGCCAGGGCGAAAATTCAGGCCGAAGAGATTGCGCTGATGCCCAATCTGCGCCAGCAGGTTAGCCTGCACGACCCGCAGGCTATCGGCGCTTTCATGAAGCAAATCGCCGTCCACAGCGACGCCAGCTTTATCGTCATCGGTGATGATAAAGGCGTGCACCTGTTTCATTCCGTACACCCGGAATGGGTCGGCACCCGCTTAGTGGGCGGCGATAACCAGGCAGTGCTGGAAGGCAAAACTATCACCACCATCCGTAAAGGTGGTTTAGGCGTCTCGCTACGCAGTAAAACGCCCATTGTCGATGATAACGGACGGGTGATCGGCATCGTCTCCGTTGGCTATCTGACCAGCTATCTCGACAGCATTACCGTGCAAAAGGTGGTGAATATTTTTGTCGCCGCCATTCTGTTGCTGATCGCCCTGTTTATCTTCTCCTGGTATTTTACCCGCAGTATTAAAAAACAGATTTTTTCGCTGGAACCGCGCGAAATTGGCCTGCTGGTACGCCAGCAAAAAGCGATGATGGAATCGATTTTCGAAGGAGTTATCGTTATCGACAGCCAGCGAAGAATTGAAGTGATTAACCACGCCGCCCGCAGCCTGCTGGGGCTTAAGCAGCCCGCGCATCTGCTGCGCGGCAAATCGATTGATAGCGTGATCGCCCCGCAGCCGTTCTTCGCCAGCGACGCAATGCTGGCGAATGATACTCACGATGAACTGTGTCGCTTTAACCAGTTGACGGTACTCGCCAGCCGGGTGCGCATCATGCTGGAAAACTCGCTGCAGGGCTGGGTGATCACCTTCCGCGACCGCGATGAAATTAATGCCCTCACCGCTCAGCTAAGCCAGGTGAAACGCTATGTCGATAACCTGCGCATTATGCGCCACGAACAGCTCAACCGCATGACCACGCTCTCCGGCCTGCTGCATATGGGCCACTACGACGAAGCCATTCGCTATATACAGGCGCAATCGGAGCATGCCCAGGAACTATTGGACTTCATCTCCTCGCGTTTCCGATCGCCGACGCTATGCGGCCTGCTGCTGGGTAAAGCCACCCGCGCCTATGAAAAAGGCGTTGAACTGAGCTTTGATCCGGCCTGCCGTATCGATCGCCCGCTGTCGTCGCTGATGGAGTCTGAACTTATTTCGATCATCGGCAATCTGCTGGATAACGCCATTGAAGCCACGCAACGCGCCGAACTACCGCACGAGCCGGTCGAGGTACTGATTCAACTCAACGCCCGCGAGCTGATGATTGAGGTGGCCGACCGCGGTGTCGGTATCCGCCCGGATATCCGCGAGCGTATTTTTGAACGTGGAGTGACGACGAAAACCCGTGGCGATCACGGTATTGGTCTGTATCTTATTGAACATTATGTGACTCAGGCTGGCGGCACGATTGAAGTCGCCGATAATGCGCCGCGCGGAACAATATTTACTCTGTTTATTCCCGCCGACCCGCCAGCCCATCCGCAACCGGAGACCAACGATGCATCATGATCTGGTCGATGTGCTGATCATCGAAGATGAAAACGAGCTGGCCCGCCTGCACGCCGAGCTCATTCAGAAACACCCGCGCATGCGGCTGGCGGGAACGGCCGCCTCGCTTTCCCAGGCACGGCAGATGCTGAACGCCAGACCGCCGCAGTTGGTCCTGCTGGATAATTATCTGCCGGACGGCAAAGGCGTTACGCTGATGACCGACCCGCTTCTGGCCAACGCCAATTGTTCGGTCATTTTCATCACCGCCGCCAGCGATATGGAAACCTGCAGCCAGGCGATACGCAATGGCGCCTTCGACTACATTCTCAAGCCGGTCTCATGGAAACGACTGAGCCAGTCGCTGGAGCGCTTTATTCAGTTTTATGACCAGCAGCGGGAATGGAAAATCGTCGATCAGCAAAACGTTGATTCCCTGTATCAGCTGCAGGCCAAAAATTTTCGCGCCGATAACGGCAGCAAGGGCATCGAGGAAAAGACCCTGGCGCTGGTGCAAAATTTATTTCATGGCCGCGAAACGCACTGCTTTTCAGTGGACGAAGTGGTCAGCGAAACCGGACTGAGCAAGACCACAGCCCGTCGTTATCTCGAGCACTGCGTAGAAGTGAGTTTTCTGGAAGTGGAAATGCTGTACGGTAAGATTGGCCACCCGCGGCGGATGTATCGCCGCGCGCGGGGCGCGAACTAAGGCTTCTCCCCGCAGGAGAAGCCTCACGGGTTTCAGAAGCCGCGCTGCTCTTTGATGAGCTCCCAGGCTTTCTGGATCTCCTGCGCTTTCTGCTTCGCCATTTCCATCATCTCCGGCGGCAGCCCTTTGGCCACCAGCTTGTCCGGATGATGTTCGCTCATTAATTTACGATAGGCGCGCTTGACGGTTGTGGCATCATCGGTCGGTTTCACGCCGAGCACGTTACAAGCGTCTTCAAGGGTCGGGCCGCGCTGCGCCTGTTGCCAGCCGCCATTGCCGCCGCGCTGACCATAGGATTGCTGCTGCGAGCCGCCGCCGAACTGCGCGCCGCCCTGCATCATACGCAGGAACTGCTCGAACTGCGCACGCGAGATACCGAGCTCGTCGGCGATAACAAACAATACTTCGCGCTCATTGGGATGTAATTCGCCGTCGGCGAAGGCCGCCTGCAGCTGAATTTCCAGAAACATCCTAATTAAATCGAAGCGACCAAAGCAGACGCTGCGCAGCTGACGCATTTTCTCGCGCAGCGGATAATTATCGGCCTTACCGGCGCGAAAAGCCTGCTGCGCCGCGGTGCGCGACTCGCCGTGCAGGTTCATTCGATCCATCAGCACATTCGCCACATGAATATCGGCTTCCGTGACGCGACCTTTCGATTTGGTCAGATGCCCCATCACTTCAAAAGTGGTGGAAAAGAACAGCGACTGCCGCTCCTGCTGGTTGGCAAATAAATTCAGGCGACGGCTACGGGCCCGGTCAAACATATGGCCGACTAAAAAGCCAAGCACCACGCCCCAGAAGCCGCCACCCATCAATAATGCAACCGCTACACCAATCACTTTACCCAAATACTGCATAGACTCCCCAATCTTTCCGCTACCAGTTAAGCTATATCTGACCGCACGTTACCAAGCGTTGACGCCACGGTCATGTGGGACATCGCCTATAATTTGCTTTATCATACTCGCCATTCTACACGGTGCCTAACGCTCAGAAACGAAACGAGCGGATTAAGACTAGCGCGATTAAGATGAGTACGTTAGGCTCTGACCGTTTGCAAGCCGCTGCCACAAGATGACGGAACAACAAATAAAACGTATGAAAAAACGTATCCCCAGCCTCCTGGCCACCATGATCGCCAGCGCCTTGTATAGCCAACAGGGCATGGCCGCCGATCTCGCCACGCAATGTATGCTTGGCGTGCCAAGCTATAATCGCCCTCTCGTTGAAGGGAAGCCTAACGATCAGCCGGTGACGATTAACGCCGATCATGCGAAAGGCAACTACCCTGATAATGCCGTATTTACCGGCAACGTTGATATTAATCAGGGGAATAGTCGCCTGCAGGCCGACGAGGTGCAGTTGCATCAGCAGCAGCCGGCGGGACAACCGCAGCCGGTGCGTACCGTTGATGCGCTTGGCAACGTTCATTACGACGATAACCAGGTTATTCTGAAAGGCCCGAAGGCGTGGTCGAACCTGAATACCAAGGATACCAACGTCTGGAAAGGCGACTATCAGATGGTTGGCCGTCAGGGGCGCGGTACTGCCGACCTGATGAAGCAGCGCGGCGAAAACCGCTATACCATACTTGAAAACGGCAGCTTCACCTCCTGTCTGCCGGGCTCTGATACCTGGAGCGTCGTCGGCAGCGAAGTTATCCATGACCGCGAAGAGCAGGTTGCCGAAATCTGGAACGCGCGCTTTAAGCTTGGTTCCGTCCCTATTTTTTATAGCCCGTATTTGCAGCTACCGGTCGGCGATAAGCGCCGTTCCGGTTTTCTGATCCCTAACGCCAAATACAGCACCAAAAATGGCGTTGAATTCTCACTGCCTTATTACTGGAATATCGCGCCGAACTTCGACGCCACCATTACGCCGCACTACATGAATAAACGCGGCGGCGTGATGTGGGAAAACGAATTCCGCTATCTGACTCAGGCGGGCGCAGGTTTATTTGAATTCGATTATCTGCCGTCTGATAAAGTGTACGAAGACGATCATTCTAACGACAGCAACAGCCGCCGCTGGATGTTCTACTGGAACCACAACGCGGTTATCGATCAGGTCTGGCGCCTGAACGCCGACTACACCAAAGTCAGCGACCCGGATTACTTTAACGATTTCAGCTCCAAGTACGGCTCCAGTACCGACGGCTACGCGACGCAAAAATTCAGCGCCGGCTACGTTAACCAGCATTTTGACGCCACCGTGTCGACCAAACAGTTCCAGGTCTTCGACCGTAGCTCAAGCAACTCCTACGGCGCCGAACCGCAGCTGGATATTAACGCCTACCAGAATGACGTCGGTCCATTCGATACTCATCTGTATGCGCAGGCGGTGCACTTCGTCAACACCAACGGCGATATGCCGGAAGCGACGCGTCTGCACGTAGAGCCGACGATCAACCTGCCGCTGTCTAACGGCTGGGGAAGCATCAATACCGAGGCGAAGCTGCTGGCGACGCATTACCAGCAGAGCAATCTCGATAAGTACAACGCGGCCAACGGTACCGATTACAAAGATTCCGTTAACCGCGTGATGCCAGAGTTCAAAATTGACGGCAAATTGGTCTTCGAGCGCGATATGCAGGAGGGTTATACCCAAACCCTGGAACCGCGCATGCAGTATCTGTATATCCCGTATCGCGACCAGAGCCACATCGGCGCCTACGACTCGACCCTGCTGCAGTCCGACTATAGCGGCCTGTTCCGCGACCGCTCCTACAGCGGTTTGGACCGTATCGCATCAGCCAATCAGGTCACCACCGGCGTCACATCTCGCGTATATGATGACGCGGCCGTTGAACGTTTTAATATTTCCGTTGGTCAAATCTACTATTTCACCGAGTCCCGGACCGGTGCGGACAACATCAACTGGGAGAATAACGACACCACGGGTTCACTGGTGTGGGCCGGCGACACTTACTGGCGCATCTCCGATGACTGGGGTTTACGCGGGGGGATCCAGTATGATACGCGTCTGGATAACGTCGCAACCGGCAACGGAACCATTGAATACCGCCGCGACGAAAACCGCTTAGTGCAACTGAACTACCGTTATGCGAGTCCGGAATATATTCAGGCGACGCTGCCTTCGTATTCCACCGCTCAGCAGTATAAAGAAGGTATTTCTCAGGTAGGTATGACCGCCAGTTGGCCGATTGTCGATCGTTGGTCAGTGGTCGGCGCATACTACTTCGATACCAATACCAAAAAAGCGGCTAACCAGATGTTAGGGGTGCAGTACAACTCTTGCTGCTACGCTATCCGCCTTGGCTACGAACGTAAGCTCAACGGCTGGGATAACAACAGCAACGGCGGCGAGAGCAAATACGATAACACCTTCGGTATCAACATCGAACTGCGTGGTCTGAGCTCCAACTACGGACTTGGCACCCAGCAGATGCTGCGCTCGAACATTTTGCCGTACCAGAGCTCCCTGTAAGGCGTCTGGTTTAAAACGTAATCCGCATTTGCGGTTAATTGAAATGGAAAAAGTATGAAGAACTGGAAAACGCTGCTTCTCGGTATCGCCATGATCGCGAATACCAGTTTCGCCGCCCCGCAGGTGGTCGATAAAGTAGCGGCTGTCGTCAATAATGGCGTTGTTCTGGAAAGCGACGTCGATGGTCTGATGCAGTCGGTGAAGCTCAACGCTGGTCAGGCGGGACAGCAGCTGCCGGATGACGCAACCCTGCGTCATCAGATCCTCGAAAGATTGATCATGGACCAGATCGTTCTGCAAATGGGGCAGAAAATGGGCGTAAAAGTCAGCGACGATCAGCTTGATCAGGCTATCGCTAACATCGCCAAACAGAACAACATGTCGATGGATCAGATGCGTAGCCGTCTGGCCTATGAAGGCATCAACTACAACACCTACCGTAACCAGATCCGTAAAGAGATGCTGATTTCGGAAGTGCGTAACAACGAAGTGCGCCGCCGCATCACCGTGCTGCCGCAGGAAGTTGAAGCGCTGGCCAAACAGATTGGCGATCAGAACGATGCCAGCACCGAGCTGAACCTGAGCCACATCCTGATCGCGCTGCCGGAAAACCCGACCTCCGATCAGGTTGCGGCTGCGGAAGAACAGGCGAAGTCCGTCGTTGAACAGGCCCGTAGCGGCGCTAACTTCGGCAAACTGGCTATCACCTATTCCGCTGACCAGCAGGCGCTGAAAGGCGGCCAGATGGGTTGGGGCCGTATTCAGGAGCTGCCGGGTATCTTCGCGCAGGCGCTGAGCACCGCGAAGAAAGGCGATATTGTCGGTCCGATTCGTTCCGGCGTCGGCTTCCACATCCTGAAAGTGAACGATATGCGCGGCGGCAGCCAGAATATCTCCGTCACCGAAGTTCATGCCCGTCACATCCTGCTGAAGCCGTCGCCGATCATGAATGACGCCCAGGCCCAGGCGAAGCTGGAGCAGATTGCGGCAGACATTAAGAGCGGTAAAACGACTTTCGATAAAGCAGCGAAAGAGTTTTCTCAGGACCCGGGCTCCGCCAACCAGGGCGGTGACTTAGGCTGGGCGACGCCGGATATCTTCGATCCCGCGTTCCGCGATGCGCTGATGCGTCTGAACAAAGGCCAGACCAGCGGCCCGGTTCACTCCTCCTTCGGCTGGCACCTGATCCAACTGATGGATACCCGCAACGTCGACAGAACCGACGCCGCGCAGAAAGACCGCGCTTACCGCATGCTGATGAACCGCAAATTCTCTGAAGAAGCGGCAACCTGGATGCAGGAACAGCGCGCCAGCGCCTACGTCAAAATTCTGAGCAACTAAAGTTCTCCCCTCTCCATGTCTTTAAGGCATAGCGGGAGGGTAGACCGGTCGCCCCAGCAACGGCTGGGGTCGACTGCGCAGCCGGGCCACCCTGGCCCGAAGGAACGTTTCTATGCAACGTGTTGTTATCACTCCCGGCGAGCCCGCGGGGATTGGTCCCGATCTTGTCGCCGAGCTTGCGCAGCGCGACTGGCCGGTTGAACTGGTTATCTGCGCCGATGGCGCCCTGTTAACTGACCGAGCCCGCCAGCTCGATCTTCCTTTATCGCTCATCCCTTACGATCCCTCACGTCTGCCGCAACCTCAGCGGGCGGGCACGCTCACTCTGCTTCCCGTCACCCTCAACGCGCCGGTGCAGCCGGGCGTGCTTAATGTCGCTAACGGCAACTATGTGGTGGAAACCCTGGCGCGCGCCTGCGATGGCTGCCTTAAGGGAGAATTCGCGGCGTTGATTACCGGGCCGGTGCACAAAGGCAACATCAATGACGCCGGTATCGCCTTCACCGGCCATACCGAGTTCTTTGAAGAACGCGCTCACGCCAGCAAAGTGGTGATGATGCTGGCGACCGAAGAGCTGCGGGTCGCGCTGGCCACCACCCATCTGCCGCTAAAAGCAATAAGCGAGGCGATTACGCCAGAGCTGCTGCGCGAAGTAATTACCATTCTGGATGCCGATCTGCGGCATAAATTCGGTATCGCTCAGCCGCACGTGCTGGTTTGCGGCCTGAATCCCCACGCCGGCGAAGGCGGCCACATGGGGACGGAAGAGATCGATACCATTATTCCCGTGCTGGAAGAGATGCGGGCGAAAGGCATGAATTTAAGCGGTCCGCTGCCTGCGGATACCCTTTTTCAGCCAAAATATCTCGATAATGCCGATGCGGTACTCGCGATGTACCACGATCAGGGCCTGCCCGTGCTAAAATACCAGGGCTTTGGCCGCGGCGTGAATATTACGCTCGGTTTACCTTTTATTCGTACCTCCGTTGACCACGGGACCGCGCTGGAATTAGCCGGTCAGGGGAAAGCGGACGTCGGCAGTTTTATCACGGCGCTTAATCTCGCCATCAAAATGATTGTTAATACCCAATGAATAATCGAGTCCATCAGGGCCATTTAGCCCGTAAACGCTTCGGGCAAAACTTTCTCAACGATCAGTTCGTGATCGACAGCATTGTTTCGGCCATCAATCCTCAGAAAGGCCAGGCGATGGTCGAAATCGGCCCGGGTCTCGCCGCGCTGACCGAACCGGTCGGCGAACGCCTCGACCAGTTAACCGTTATCGAGCTGGACCGCGATCTGGCGGCCCGCCTGCAGACGCATCCGTTCCTCGGCCCTAAGCTGACCATTTACCAGCAGGATGCGATGACCATGAACTTCGGCGAACTGTCGGAGAAAATGGGCCAGCCGCTGCGCGTCTTCGGCAACCTGCCGTACAACATCTCAACGCCGTTGATGTTCCACCTCTTCAGCTATACTGATGCCATTGCCGATATGCACTTTATGCTGCAGAAGGAAGTGGTTAATCGTCTGGTTGCCGGGCCGAATAGTAAAGCGTATGGTCGATTAAGCGTAATGGCGCAGTACTACTGCCAGGTGATCCCGGTACTTGAAGTCCCGCCGACCGCCTTTACGCCGCCGCCAAAAGTGGATTCCGCCGTCGTGCGCCTGGTGCCGCACCGCACCATGCCGTACCCGGTGAAGGATGTCCGCGTGCTGAGCCGTATCACCACTGAAGCCTTCAACCAGCGCCGTAAGACCATCCGTAATAGTCTCGGCAATCTGTTTAGCGTTGAGGTGCTGACGGAGCTGGGCGTCGACCCGGCGGTACGTGCGGAAAATATTTCTGTAGAGCAGTACTGTAAGATGGCCAACTGGTTATCCAACAATCTGCCTTCGAAGGAGAGCTAACCATGATTAATTCGCCTCGTGTTTGCGTCCAGGTGCAAAGCGTCTATATCGAATCGCAATCTTCTCCGGAAGAAGAGCGCTACGTCTTCGCTTACACCGTCACTATTCGCAACCTGGGGCGGAGTCAGGTTCAGCTTCTCGGCCGCTACTGGCTCATCACCAATGGACACGGTCGCGAGACGGAAGTCCAGGGTGAAGGGGTGGTCGGCGAACAGCCGCACATCCCTGCCGGCGAAGAGTATCAATACACCAGCGGCGCGGTTATCGAAACGCCGCTGGGCACCATGCAGGGTCATTATGAGATGATTGATAGCAACGGCGCACCGTTCACTATCGAGATCCCTGTCTTCCGTCTCGCAGTTCCAACGCTTATACATTAAAAACAATGGCTACATACCTTATTGGCGACGTTCATGGTTGCTACGATGAACTGATCGCATTGCTGGAGCAGGTGGAGTTTAATCCTGATACGGATACCCTGTGGCTCACCGGCGACCTGGTCGCGCGCGGTCCCGGCTCTCTGGAAGTGCTGCGGTTCGTGAAAACGCTCGGCGATAGCGTGCGCATCGTGCTGGGCAACCATGACCTGCATCTGCTGGCGGTATTTGCCGGCATTAGCCGCAACAAGCCCAAAGACCGTCTGACGCCTCTGCTGGAAGCGCCCGACGCTGACGAACTGCTCAACTGGCTGCGTCGCCAGCCGCTAATGCAGGTCGATGAAGAGAAGAAGCTGGTGATGGCTCATGCCGGTATCACGCCGCAGTGGGATCTGGAAACCGCCAAACAGTGCGCGCGCGATGTCGAAGCCGTGCTGGCCAGCGACTCCTATCCGTTCTTCCTCGACGCGATGTATGGCGATATGCCGAACCACTGGAGCAATGAGCTCAGCGGCCTGGCGCGCCTGCGCTTTATCACCAACGCCTTCACCCGCATGCGCTATTGCTTCCCGAACGGCCAGTTGGATATGTACAGCAAAGAGGCGCCGGAAGACGCGCCAGCCCCGCTTAAGCCATGGTTTGCCATTCCGGGCCCGGTCGCCCGCGAGTACAGTATCGCCTTTGGCCACTGGGCGTCGCTGGAAGGCCGCGGTACGCCGGAAGGTATCTATGCGCTGGATACCGGCTGCTGCTGGGGGGGCGATCTGACCTGCCTGCGCTGGGAAGATAAAACGTATTTCACCCAGCGTTCCAACCGCCAGAAAAGCCTCGACGAAGGCGAAGCGGTCGCCTCCTGAGTCGATCCCGGATGGCGGCGCGCTGCGCCTTATCCGGGCTACCCGCGGCGCCGTTTGTTTACCGGGTGGCGGCTACGCCTTACCCGACCTACGGTCTGTACCGTTGTGAGCTGAAGCTCTCAACTCTACCTCTCTCCCCATGGCTACTGAAACTGCCGGTGTTGGTGGCCTCAAAATCGCTGAGACGTTCCCGGCAGGCCGGGGCAGCCCGCATGGATGCGGGCTGAGGGCCGTGATTTGCAAGGACGCAGCCTCGGCCCGACCCGAAGCCTGCAGGGATAAGTCGAAGGCACCACGAAGTAGAGATTTTGGCGGCCAGAGCCCGGGAATACAGAGGGCGGCGGCGACTGGCCGCCCTCTGTGCGCTCCCTGCGCCATGAGAGACATAACGCAGAAGAAATATAGGGAGCGCAATGTGTTCGGAAACAGCACAGAACAACCACTTTTCGAGGAGCGAAACCATTGCAAACTGATAACAGTATCTACCCACGACGCCGTTTGTTTACCGGGTGGCGGCTAACGCCTTACCCGGCCTACGGCCCGTACCGGACGGTAATCGGGAGATTCCTGATAAAACAAAACCCCGGCCACGCCTGACGCGACCGGGGTTTTTTAATCCATGCGATTTCGCTTAACGGCGCTCGAGGATCTCGAAGCAGTAGCTATGGGAGTTTTGCGCATCGGCATCATGGAACTCGCTGAATACCGATTCCCACTCGTCCGGATCGTAATCCGGGAAATGGGTATCCCCTTCCACTTCCGCATCGATATGGGTCAGGTAGAGTTTGTGCGCTTTTGGCAGGAACTGCTCGTAAACGCGGCCACCGCCGATCACCATAATCTCTTCCGCGTCGCCGCAGGCGGCAATCGCTTCATCAACAGACTTCACCCACAGCACGCGATCGTCGCTGCCTGGCTTGCTACTGATAACGATATTTTTACGTCCTGGCAACGGGCGACCGATGGATTCCCAGGTCAAACGCCCCATTACCACCGGCTTGTTTAAGGTGTTACGTTTAAACCAGGCGAGATCGGCAGGCAAGTCCCATGGCATAGCGTTCTCCATGCCAATTACGCGATCTACAGCTAACGCCGCAATCAGACTAATCATTGAAAATATCCCGAATGCAAAAAATTGCCGCCACTATACGGAAAGCGTAATACTTCGTCGACTGAACGAAGAGTAAAGAATAAGAAAATTTTTAGATTTGCTGGCGAGCCCACGTAACCCTCATGAGCCGCCAGATCAGGAACTAAATTGAAAACAAAATGTTAGCTGTAAAGTTAACGCAACATCTGCTTACCACCTCAGGTTGAAGGCTTATTGTCCGGCTCATCACGGACGTCTCCGGTGTGCCGCCCTTCTTCAGTACCTTGCCAACCGTGGCGCTGCACCAGCGACAAATGATTACGGTCCTCGTTGATGATGCCGGTAAGCATATCGCTGGTCCGTTTAAATACCGCCACCCGCGAGGCGGCGTCATTTTCCGCCATCGCCACCATCTCTTCCACCATCTGCTGGTTGAAGCGGCGGAATAAATCGGCACGCTCGCGGGCCTCATAAGCACCAAGGCCCAGGGCTTCCAGCGTCATACGACCGCTTTTCAGCGCCGATTCGAAGGTCTCACGCTCCGGTGCTTCCACCCCGGCCTGGCGCAGCTGAATGTAGTGATCGACATCGCGGGCGCGCGAAATGATCTGCAGATGCGGGAAGTGCTCTTTCGCCAGCTCCACCAACTGCAGGCTGGCCTGCGGATCGTCGATGGCGTTAATCAGCACTTCTGCCTTTGCCGCCCCTGCAGACTCCAGCAGGTCCACACGCGTAGCATCGCCGTAAAACACCTTCATATCGAATTTGCGCAGGGTATCAACGTGGTCCGGATCGTGATCGAGGATAACCATTTTCACGCCACTGGAAAGCAGCACGCGCCCGGCAATCTGCCCATAGCGGCCAAAACCGGCGATAATCACTCGCGGCTGCTCTTCGTCAATCTCGTCCGCTTCGCGCTCCTGGCCGCTGGCGGATTTCTCCATCCGCGTCAGCAGCACGAGCAGGATTGGCGTTGCCGCCATCGATAGCGCCACCGCCAGCGTCAACGCCTTCGCCCACTCACTATCCAACACATCGGCCATCTGCGCGGCGCCGAAGACCACGAAAGCGAACTCACTCCCCTGCCCCAACAACACGGCAAACCAGCGGCGCTGCGCGCGCGGCACTCCCAGTGGTTTAGCAATCAGCCATAGCATCAGAGCCTTAATCGCCAAAAAACCCACCAGCAGGATCAGGATACGTAGCGGATGGGTGACGAGGGTGCCGAAGTCAATAGACATACCGACGCCAATAAAGAACAGCCCCAACAGCAACCCTTTAAACGGTTCGATATCGCTCTCCAGGGCATGACGGTATTCCGAACTTGCCAGAAGCACCCCGGCAAGAAACGCGCCCATCGCCATCGACAGCCCGACTTCCTCCAGCAGCAATCCGAAGCCGAAGACCAGGAACAGAGCCACGGCGCTGAATACTTCGCGCAGGCCGGAACGGGCAACGAAGCGCAGCACCGGCCGGGTCAGATAGCGCCCTAACAGCACCACCAGCGCCAGCGCGCCGACCACTTTCAACGCCGACAGCGCAAACGCGGCCAGGGTCGTTGAGCCACCGCTGGCCGCCAGCAGCGGAATCATCGCGACCAAAGGAATAGCAGCGATATCCTGGAACAACAGCACGGCAAAAGCGCTACGCCCCAGTTGCGTCACCGTCAGGTTACGTTCATTCATCGCCTGCATGGCAATCGCCGTTGACGACAGCGCCAGCGTCATTCCGATCAGCTCCGCAACCTGCCAGCGCAAGCCAAGCAGCATGCAGAACAGGCCGATAAACGCGCCGCACACCACCATTTGCAGCGCGCCGCCGCCAAATACCGAGGCGCGCAGCTTCCATAAGCGCTGCGGATCCAGCTCAAGACCGATGACAAACAGCATCAGTACGACGCCGATTTCGGCGAAATGCAGAATCGCCTCTGCGTCAGTGACCAGTCGCAGTCCCCACGGGCCGATAACGCAGCCGGCGATCAAATACCCCAGTACCGACCCCAGCCCCAGACGCACGGCGATCGGCACGATAAGCGCAGCGGATCCGAGGTAGATCAGCGCCTGTATTAGCGTATGGCTATCCATTGTTATGCGCCTCCTGCCATTCGATTAAGCGTTGACGATAATGACGGGCCTGCGCCTGCAGCGTTTCGTCATCGCAGATAAAGGTGCAGTGCATGGCAAACGGCGGCAGCCATTTCATGCCACAGTACAGCGCCGTCGCCTGCAGAGGCTGCGCCAGCACGTCAAAGCCGGGGAATGAACCAATATCGAAATGGCTTTCGCCGCCGCCGGTAGTAACCGCCCACATCAGCGATTTACCATGCAACGCAATACCATTGTGGCCGTACGCCCAGCCGTGAGACAGCACTTTATCCATCCACAGTTTTAGCAGCGGCGGTACGCTGTACCACTGCATTGGATGCTGCCAGATAACCAGATCGGCGCGCGCCAGCGCCGCCTGCTCGGCAGCGATATCGATATTGAAGTCGGGATATAGCTCATAGAGGGAGCGTATCTCTACGCCATCAAGCGTCCCTGCTTGCTCAAGCATCCGTTTATTCGCATGCGAGTGATGCGGATAAGGATGCGAGTAAATTATCAGAATCATGAATGGGCCTGTCTTTTGTATTCTTGTAGCAGTGAGTGTAGACAGTTAACTCGCTCACTGAAAGGGGGTAATGACGAGAGAAAAGTCAATCGCAGCAGATGATCAACCTGTTGGTCATTACAAAATTTAGGCTAAAAAAAGAGAATTAAAGGAAAATAAAGGTAAGAAGAATTCGCCATACGAATTTATCATTAGAAATAATACAACCACAATATATTTTAAGGTGGAATTAATACATTATTTAAAAAATAAAACTATACACCCTGCATTGAGCAACCAATAATTTTACGCTCTTCATTTTGAGCCCCGCGACTTTATACTAAAAACAATCTCTAATAGATAGCGTTATCCGGAAACGCTATTCACGCAAATGGATGTGTACATGAGCAATAAACACTTTGAACTAAACAGAACAACCAAAACGCTGGCAAGGATATTTCCCACCTTATTAATGGTTACGCCAATAGTCGTCAGCGCAGCCACAATTGACCAGTCAACCTCCGTGCCGCAAGACTTCTCGGCTGATACCGAATACGTTATTAATCGGGATGTCACCGTCTCATCCACGGAGAACACCCCGGCAGTTTCCGTTAGCGGAATGAACGTCAAAAAAATCACCAATGATGGCAATATTTCCGGAATGGGAATAGGATTGAATATTAACATCGATGGGCAATCCGTTGAAATAAACAATAATGAAAATGCAATTATTTCATCTGAAACCGATAATGCCGTTAACATGCAATCAATGGCGGGTACCTTTAATAATAGTGGTATCATTACTGGCGCCAACAACGGTATTTTCATTAGTGAAGAGTCATCGGCAATTAGCATCACCAATACCGATACCGGCGTGATCACCGGGAAAAACGGCCTGAGTTCGCAAATTGCCGTCGGATTAGATAACAGCGGCGCCATCACCGGTACCGCTGGCGATGGTATTGCGTTAAGCGACGGCAACAGCAAAATCAACAACAGCGGCACCGTGCAGGGCAGCGAGAACGGGATCAACGTTGTTGATAGCGCGAAAGCCGATATCATCAACAGCGGTTTACTCGGCGGCGGCGGTACGGCCGTCATGTTTGCCAGCAGCAAACATAACAGCCTGGTGCTCAATACCGGCTCTTCCCTCATCGGCGATGTCATCTCCACGGGCTCAACGGGTAATACACTCTCGCTGGTCGGTTCTGGCACAGAAGACAGCAACTTCGTCGGCCTGAATGACGGCGACGGTTTTGCCTCCGTGAAAATGAACGGCGAGGCCTGGACGCTCACCGGCAACCTCGACATCATCGGCAGCGGCGATTCCCTCCAGGTTAATAGCGGCCAGTTAACGCTGGCGGGCGCTGTCGCGAATAGCGGCAACACGCTGGTCGCGGAAGCGGCCACGCTACAGTTGGGCAACGGGCAGAAAACCGCGACCCTCACCGGCAGCATGACCAACAATGGCACAGTGATCTTCAATCAGGGAAGCGACTCTACGTTTGCCACCAGCATCATCGGTAGCGGCAACGTGGAAAAAGTCGATGCCAATACCCTGACCTTAACCGGCACCAATAGCTATACCGGTAATACCCTTCTGAAAAGCGGCACCACTCTGGTCGCGGAAGGCGCCACTCTCGGTGTCGTCGGCAGCGACGCCACCCTCACCATTGACAATGGCGCGCAATTTGCCAGCGCAGGCGAAGTGAATAACAACATTGATATTCTCAGTGGCGGTATCCTCGCGGCGTGGAATGCGGTTGAAGGTAACGCAACGCTAAGAACATCCGGCGTCGATACGATTAACGGCAATGTGACCAACAGCGGTACGCTGTTACTCAGCGCCGCCGATAATAGCGTTGGCAACAATTTTACCATTAACGGCGACTATACCGGTTCCGCCGGCAGCCAGATCGTAATGAACAGCACCCTCGGCGAAGACAGCTCGCCGACCGACCATTTATCAATTACCGGAAGCAGCTACGGCCAGTCTGGCGTCAGCATCGCCAATATCGGCGGGCTGGGCGCGCAAACCGTTAATGGTATGGAGATTGTCAGCGTCAGCGGCAGCTCAGAAGCACAGTTAACCTTATCCAAACCGGTTGTCGCCGGGGCTTATGAATACGGTCTGTATCAACACGACAACGGCAACTGGTATCTGGAATCCAAAGCGACCCCGTCTGACGATCCGTCGGATGATACTGACGATGGTGACAGCGGCAGCGATAGCGGCACTGATGGCGGCAGTGGCACTGATGGCGACAGCGATAACGGCAGCAATACCGATAATGGCGGTCAATCCGCGCCAGAAGTGATGGCGCCGGAAGTCGGCGCTTATCTGGGTAACTACCTTGCTGCGCAGAGTATGTTCCTGCATAAACGTGACGATCGCGACCAGCTCACGTTCCGCAACGAAGACAATCTGAACACCTGGATGTACGTTAAGGGCCGCTATCATGAGAACGATGCCGGCGGCGATAAAGTCAGCTATGACACCACTACCACCGTGCTTCAGGTCGGCAGTGATTTCATGAGCAAGCCGATGGACAAAGGGATACTGCGTGCCGGCGGCATGTTTGGCGCGGGCCAGGCGAAAACAGACTCGGATGCGAAACACAACGTGCGTGACGCGCAGGGTAAAGTCGACGGTTTCAACGTTGGCCTGTACGCGACCTGGCAGGAAGATCCGAAATTACGTCTGGGCAGCTACATCGATACCTGGGCGTCCTACAGCTGGTATAACAACACGGTCACCAGCAATCGCAACAATGAAAAGTATGATAGCAAAGGCTTTGCCGCCTCTGTCGAAGTCGGCCATGCATGGGTGCTCCCTTCAGACAATGCGCGTACCTGGAAGATTGAACCTCAGGCGCAGATGATCTACAGCTATCTCGATCAGGAAAATCATACCGATCCGGATGGCGTGCGGGTAACGACCGTGGATAACAATAGCCTGTTTGGCCGTCTCGGCGTGAAGAGCAGCTATTTCGAGCAACACGATGTTAAAGCGTGGCAGCCTTATGTCGCCGTGAACTGGCTGAAAGGCGCGGGTCAAAACGATTTGGCATTCAATGGCGAAAAAGTCAGCAACGATACGCCTGACGATCGCGGTCAGTTAGAGCTGGGCGTAACCGGTAATGTGAACGAGACGACCACCATCTCGCTGCGCGCCAGCGGCGAATGGGGTGAAAACAGCTACGCCGCGTATGGCGGCCACATTCTGCTGAATCACCGTTGGTAATCGCTATACACTGAAAGGTAAAAAGCAGTGGCCGAAGCCACTGCTTTTTTTTAGTTATCCAGCTCGTCCATTGACTTCACCTGGTCGCGATTAATCTGCTCCACGCGACCGGTTTCCGCATTTTTGTAGGATACCAGGCCTGTATCATCATCGACCTGCGGCTTACCGCTGGTCACAATTGTTTTGCCATCTGTCGTTTTGAGCGACTGATTTGATGAGCAACCTGCCACAAATACCATCGCCGTTGCCGCCAGCGCGGATGCCACCAGAATTTTGTTCCGCATTGTATCCTCCTGTCTTTTCATCAATTGGTATCGTTATCGTGCTAACTATAGTTAGCCTGACCCGGCAGGCAGATAAAAGCAGAACTCTCCGAAGATGATTGCCGTAAAAAAAAGGGCCGACGATATCGTCAGCCCCTGTGTGTCGCTATCCGGCCCGGCTGGTACGCTTATTTAGTGATTTGCGCGTGCATTTCCTGCACCGAAATCACCTTCTCGGTCGCATCGGCATTCAGCGCCATCGCGGTGGCGAAGCCGCCGTTCAGGGTGGTGTCGTAATGCACCTTGTACTGCAGCGCGCTGCGGCGAATCAGCTTGGAGTCTTCAATCGCCTGACGTCCTGCGGTGGTGTTGATGATGTAGGTATATTCGCCATTCTTGATACGGTCCTGAATGTGCGGACGACCTTCATGCACCTTGTTCACCAGACGCGGATTGATACCGGCTTCACCCAGAACAATCGCGGTACCGTGGGTTGCATCCAGCTCGAAGCCCTGTTTCAGCAGTTTTGCCGCCAGGTCGACAACGCGCTCTTTGTCGCCTTCGCGTACGGAGAGCAGCGCGCGGCCCTGTTTCTTCATCGTGGAGTTGCTGCCCAGCTGCGCTTTGGCGAACGCTTCCGCGAAGGTGCGGCCCACGCCCATCACTTCCCCGGTAGAGCGCATTTCCGGCCCTAACAGCGGGTCAACGCCCGGGAATTTGTTGAACGGCAGCACCACCTCTTTCACCGAATAGTACGGCGGGATGATTTCTTTGGTGACGCCCTGCTGCGCCAGCGTTTTACCGGCCATTACGCGTGCCGCCACTTTCGCCAGCGGTACGCCGGTGGCTTTCGACACGAACGGTACGGTGCGCGCCGCGCGTGGGTTGACTTCAATCAGGTACACTTCGTTGTTTTTCACCGCGAACTGTACGTTCATCAGGCCGCGAACCTGCAGTTCGAAGGCCAGTTTCTGCACCTGCTCACGCATCACATCCTGAATCTCTTTGCTCAGAGTGTAGGCTGGCAGAGAACAGGCGGAGTCGCCGGAGTGCACGCCCGCTTGTTCGATATGTTCCATGATGCCGCCAATCAGCACCATTTCGCCATCGCAGATAGCGTCGACGTCGACTTCAACCGCGTCGTCGAGGAAACGGTCCAGCAGTACCGGCGCATCGTTGGAGACGCTCACCGCCGTCTGGAAGTAACGGCGCAGGTCAGCTTCGTCATAAACGATTTCCATCGCGCGGCCACCGAGCACGTAAGACGGGCGCACCACCAACGGATAGCCGATCTCTTTTGCCTTCTCAACCGCTTGCTCAATCGCGGTCACGGTGGCGTTCGCCGGCTGCTTCAGTTTCAGGCGGTCAACCGCATGCTGGAAGCGCTCGCGGTCTTCAGCGCGGTCGATGGCGTCCGGGCTGGTGCCGATAACCGGCACGCCTGCGGCTTCCAGTTCACGCGCCAGCTTCAGTGGGGTCTGGCCGCCGTACTGCACGATGACGCCTTTCGGCTTCTCGATGCGCACGATTTCCAGTACGTCCTCCAGCGTTACCGGCTCGAAGTACAGACGGTCGGAAGTGTCGTAGTCGGTCGAAACGGTTTCCGGGTTACAGTTGACCATGATGGTCTCGTAACCGTCTTCGCGCAGCGCCAGCGAGGCGTGTACGCAGCAGTAGTCAAACTCGATACCCTGGCCGATACGGTTCGGGCCGCCGCCGAGCACCATGATTTTATCGCGGTCTACCGACGGGTTGGATTCGCACTCGTCTTCATAGGTGGAGTACATGTAGGCGGTATCGGTGGCGAATTCCGCCGCGCAGGTATCCACGCGCTTGTAGACCGGGTGCAGGTTGTAGTGATCGCGCAGCTTGCGGATTTCCGCTTCGCGCACGCCCGCCAGTTTCGCCAGACGCGCATCGGCAAAGCCTTTACGCTTCAGGTGGCGCAGGAAGTCAGCGTCGAGGCCGTTGATGCCCACGGCCGCCACTTTCTCTTCCAGGCGCACCAGCTCTTCGATTTGTACCAGGAACCAGCGGTCGATATTGGTCAGGTTGAAGACACCGTCGACGGAGAGGCCCGCACGGAAGGCATCAGCGATGTACCAGATACGCTCGGCGCCCGCGTCTTTCAGCTCGCGGCGGATTTTGGTCAGCGCTTCCGGATCGTCGAGGCTGACTTTCGGGTCGAAGCCGGTGGCGCCCACTTCCAGGCCGCGCAGCGCTTTCTGCAGAGATTCCTGCTGCGTGCGACCAATCGCCATCACTTCGCCGACGGATTTCATCTGCGTGGTCAGACGGTCGTTAGCGCCAGCAAATTTTTCAAAGTTAAAGCGTGGAATTTTGGTCACAACATAGTCGATGGACGGTTCGAAGGAAGCCGGAGTACGGCCGCCGGTAATGTCGTTCATCAGCTCATCGAGGGTGTAACCTACCGCCAGCTTCGCCGCCACTTTGGCAATCGGGAAGCCAGTCGCTTTTGAGGCCAGTGCCGAAGAGCGGGAGACGCGCGGGTTCATTTCGATAACGATAAGGCGACCATCTTTCGGGTTCACCGAGAACTGTACGTTAGAACCGCCGGTTTCCACACCGATTTCACGCAGTACCGCCATCGAGGCGTTACGCATGATTTGGTATTCTTTGTCGGTCAGGGTCTGCGCCGGGGCGACGGTGATGGAGTCGCCGGTGTGAATCCCCATGGCATCGAAGTTTTCAATCGAGCAGACGATGATGCAGTTATCGTTCTTATCGCGCACCACTTCCATCTCGTACTCTTTCCAGCCGATCAGCGATTCATCAATCAGCAGTTCGTTAGTCGGAGAGAGATCCAGGCCGCGTTCGCAGATTTCTTCGAACTCTTCGCGGTTATAGGCGATACCGCCGCCGGTGCCGCCCATAGTAAAGGACGGACGGATGATGCATGGGAAGCCAACTTCAGCGGCCACCGCCAGCGCTTCTTCCATGGTGTGCGCAATGCCGGAACGCGCGGTGTCGAGACCGATTTTTTTCATCGCCACGTCGAAGCGACGGCGGTCTTCCGCTTTATCGATCGCATCGGCGGTCGCGCCAATCATGGTCACGCCGAACTCTGCCAGCACGCCCTGACGTTCCAGCTCCAGCGCGCAGTTCAGCGCGGTCTGGCCGCCCATGGTCGGCAGCACCGCGTCCGGGCGCTCTTTTTCGATAATTTTACGCACCACTTCCCAGTGAATCGGCTCGATATAGGTCGCATCGGCCATTTCCGGGTCGGTCATGATGGTTGCCGGGTTAGAGTTCACCAGAATAACGCGGTAACCCTCTTCGCGCAGGGCTTTACAGGCCTGGGCGCCAGAGTAGTCAAACTCACACGCCTGACCGATAACAATCGGGCCCGCGCCCAGAATCAGGATACTTTTTATGTCTGTACGTTTTGGCATGGCTCTTTTACTCCTGATTATTTCGCGGACTGACGGTATT
>Ga0160506_100082_pt1 | contig 24822 bp, 28 predicted proteins | sample DID2874_E49MG_FD_108204 | JGI IMG/M metagenome (GOLD analysis project Ga0160506, IMG submission 108204) | Enriched chicken feces microbial communities from UW Madison campus, WI, USA - DID2874_E49 MG | ecosystem: Host-associated > Birds > Digestive system > Large intestine > Fecal | place: USA... | reverse complement strand
CGTGACGCCCTGCGTGCGTCCGTAATGACGCCAGCAAAGCGCGTCCACCGTGTCACCCTGGTACGCACGCACTTTCATCAGATCAGCTCCACCGTACAGTGAGGCGCATCCTGGACCCGGCTGATTGCCCAGCGAGCATCACGCCACAGATCGCCGCTGGCCTCCGCCAGCTCATCCCCCCTTTTCACACCGGAGGCCGTGGCGTCGTAGTCCTGGTAACGCTCATTCACCTGCGCGCGTGCCCAGCAATAAACGGCGTTGTGGTAGTGGTGAATACGTTCGCTTTTACCGTCCAGCAAGTCCGCCGGTACATCGGCCAGCGTCATAAATCCCAGCGCCTGCTGGCGCTTGCGGAAGTCGTACAGCTCCGCATTGACCTCTGACATCGCAGACCGGATGAGTTGTCCGAGACGGGGTGACGTCACCGTGCCATCCGTCCGCATCACGCTGCGAAACTCTGATAAATCAACATCGGGCCAGAACGGCGTATTTTTGATAATTTCCGCCTGTTCCGGCGCCTGCTCAGGCGCAACAAACTTCATGCGGGCTTTCTCCTGAAATAGTGGGCGGTGGACGGGGTTTTGATGTGGCAAAAGCCTTTCGCCACCCCGTGCCGCCCGTGCGCGGGGCACGTTCCGTTAACGGCTGTCATTGCGCAATCTGCGCTCCAGCTGCTGTTTTTCTTTTTTGACGCCACAGCGTGGATCAAGCTGCAGCGCATGATTGATGTGATTCAGGGCGGAGGCCGGGCTGGTTTCGGTCAGTACAGCGCCAATCGCTTTATGCAGGCGTGCCCGTGACTGGTCTGGCATATCCTGGCCGTCTGTCAGCTCCAGTGTCTGCAGTAACAACCCGGCATCGAAAGATTCACCTGCCAGCAGAGCGGCCTGCGCAGCGTCTGCCATTTCCTCTGCCAGCACCGTCTGGACGTTACGGTTTCCAATGGGCATCACCCATCCGTGCCGCAGCGCATGACGCCCTGCATCCAGCGCACCGGCATAATCACCGGCATCGATACGCCAGAGCATCACAAACATCACCACGTCATCCTGCCGGGCACCATCAGCAGCCAGCACCCCCTCCACCCAGGCGGAATAACGGGGCAGCAGTTCCACTTTGATTTGGGCTTTCTTCACGGTGGACTGGATACCTTTCAGGCGGCGGCGGTCCTCCGCCAGCTGCATCAGCATCAGGTCATACCCCGTCGCGTGGCGAACATTGCCGCCCTGCCGGGCGGCCTGTTCAGCCTGGACGCGCAGGCGGTGCTGCCGTGCGGGACTCAGGCTCATGCGTTACTCTCCGGCACCGGCGCTGAAGTCGCCGATGGTGATGTTTTCCACCAGTGCCACGCAGCGGTAATCTTCCACCACATACGCCTCATTGACGGATTCGAAGTTTTCAATACGATCGCGTTTCGGGTTATCAATGACCGAACGGCGGCGGGTATCTTCCTGCCAGTAGATGGACAGGTTATCCAGGCGGGTGATCAGTACGGCATTAGCCGGGAATGACGGGGCGCGAACGGCCTGCAGACCGCCCATGCGTTTCTGGCTGATAATCAGATCAGCAGCCAGCGCCTCCGTGTTTGCCTGGTCCTTATTGACCAGCGGGAAATACTTGTCGGACAACAGCTCACGACCACAGATCACGACCAGTTCGGCGTCATCCTGGAAAATAGGGTCAATCAGCTCATTGACAGCATCCATCACCAGCGCATCCAGGTTGGCATATTTACCGCCCTTGCCTACCTTCACCGGGTCTGCGGTGGTAGTGCCATCTTCTGCCGTGGTGCTGCCCATCACGCAATCCGGGGCATCTTCGCGGACCTTCTGCAGCCAGCCTTTGTTAACGTCCTGCAGCAACGGATTGGCGGCACGGTCTGAGGTTTTGGCACGCTTCACGCCATTAAACCCAATCATGATGCGGTCCAGCGCCTGACGTTTCACGATGGCGTTACGGATGCGTACCTGAAAATCCTGGAATTTCGCCCACATATCCAGTTTTGCGTAGGTCAGCACCGTATCAAAGTTGGTCTGTTCGCATTTGTACTCAACATCCACCATCTCAGTGGGATCGGTTGGCTCGCGCTCCTTCGTGGTCGTGTCAGTGGTCCCGGCAATGGTGCTGCCGACGCCCAGGCCCAGAAGCTGGCCTGACTGCTCCGCCACACCAATCACGTTAACCATGGTCAGAAATGCCGTGGACTGCTGGATCTGGTCTTCCAGCGTCTGCTGCACCGACGGCTCAACGGTGAATTTGCTGGAAAGTTCTTCCACTTCCACGTTGTTCAGGCGTGCCAGCTGCTGCAGGTAGGCGTTAAAGGCAAAACGTGTGTGCTTTTTCATTGGTTCTTATGCTCCATCAGCAATTGGTCAGTGTGCCTGCCGGTGCGTTTCCGCCCGGCGCGCGCTGGCGATAATCTTTGCGGCTGTCTTCCTGGCTCAGCCGCTGCTCCAGTTCAGCAAAAGCGGTCTGCTGTTCCTGCAGGGAGGCTTCCAGCTCAGCAATGCGCACATCCTGCGCAGACAGGGAGTGATCAGTACGTTCGCTCAGGTTTTGCTGTTCAGTAGCAATCAGCTCCACCGCGCGATGCACGTCAGAAAAACGCGCTTCATCGTTCTGTTCTTTTTTGGTGAACATCGCGGCAACGCGGGAAAACAGGGAGGGTTTTTCGTCCTGGACTTCTTCCCACTCGATCCGCGTTTCTTCTGCGGCGGTAAAGAGGTTTTCAGGGTTTTGCTTGCGGCCTGCCAGGGGGTTACTTCTGGCGCTGGCGCTAAACTGCAGCATTTCAGTACCGAGGCTTGCGGGATCATCCGTCGCCGCCAGGCCAACCAGGTAGGCTTTGCCGGTATCGGCAAAACTGGTATTGACCTCCATCGAGGTAAACAGCTTTTGCAGATTACGGGTATACGCCACCAGGTCCTCTGACGGGGTGATCCACGCATACAGGGCCATTTTCCCTTTCAGCGGACCGTCTGCAATCTCCTCTGCCTCCAGCTTATCCACGGTCCCGAAACGGCGGAATGGGCTATCAGGGGTGTAACCCTTGATGTGCTCCAGATTAATCAACGCGGTATACACCTGCGGGTCATAGCTCGCCGCCATCTGTTCCAGCCAGGCACGCTCAATATTGCGCCCGTCTGTCGTTGCCCCTTCCACACCGATGCGGAAGCGCTTTGCTTTTACAGCCATGTGACCGACTCCATCAAATAACTCTGTGAGGCCTTATGGTTGCTGCGATGGAGGGGGTGAAACAACGCGCGGACCTTGTGCGGTAAACCATACAAAGGCCAGCCGGGGAAAGGCGCCAGGCAAGGCCGTATGTTTGTGCCATGGAAACGATGACCCCCGCAGACCTCGATCCCCGCAGGCAGGCATTACTGCTGTATTTTCAGGGATACCGCGTAGCCCGCATTGCTGAAATGCTGGGCGAAAAAGTTGCAACCGTTCATAGCTGGAAAAAGCGCGACAAGTGGGGCGAATATGGCCCACTCGATCAGATGCAGCTCACCACTGCCGCCCGCTATTGCCAGCTCATCATGAAGGAGCACAAGGAAGGGAAAGACTTTAAAGAAATAGACCTGCTGGCCCGCCAGTCAGAACGACACGCCCGCATCGGTAAATTTAACAACGGTGGTAATGAGGCTGACCTTAACCCCAACGTGCAAAACCGCAACCGCGGCCCCCGTAAGACACCAGAAAAGAACCTGTTTACTGACGAACAGATCGAAAAGCTGGAAGAAATTTTCCGCAACGGAATGTTTGAATATCAGCGCCACTGGTGGGAAGCAGGAATTAAGCACCGCATCCGCAACGTGCTTAAATCGCGCCAGATCGGCGCTACGTATTATTTCGCGCGTGAAGCGCTGATGGACGCCCTGATGACAGGGCGAAACCAGATTTTCCTGTCAGCCAGTAAAGCCCAGGCGCATGTTTTTAAGCAGTACATCATCGAGTTTGCCAAAGAAGTCGATGTGGAATTAAAGGGCGATCCCATGGTGCTGCCAAACGGCGCCACGCTGTATTTTCTCGGGACCAACGCCCGCACCGCACAGAGCTACCACGGCAACCTGTATCTTGATGAGTATTTCTGGATCCCGAAATTTCAGGAGCTTCGTAAAGTCGCCTCCGGCATGGCGCTGCACAAGAAATGGCGCCAGACCTATTTCTCAACGCCTTCCAGCCTGACGCACAGCGCTTACCCGTTCTGGTCCGGCGCCCTGTTCAATCGCGGGCGGGCAAAAGCTGATCGCGTTGATATCGACCTGACCCACTCAGCCCTTGCTGCCGGTCTGCTTTGCGCTGACGGTCAGTTCAGACAGATCGTGACGGTGGAGGACGCCGTGCGCGGTGGCTGCAACCTGTTCGACCTCGACCAGCTGCGCCTGGAGTACAGCCCCGACGAGTACCAGAACCTGCTGATGTGTGAGTTCATCGACGATCTCGCCTCCGTTTTCCCACTGGCTGACCTGCAGGCCTGCATGGTGGACAGCTGGGAAGTCTGGGAAGACTTTCAGGCACTGGCCCTGCGTCCGTTTGGCTGGCGCGAAGTCTGGATCGGCTATGACCCGGCGAAAGGCACCCAGAACGGTGACAGCGCTGGCTGCGTAGTCATAGCCCCGCCGACGGTACCCGGCGGTAAGTTCCGCATCCTTGAGCGTCACCAGTGGCGCGGAATGGACTTCCGCGCACAGGCAGAGGCCATCCGCAAACTGACTCAGCAGTATAACGTGACCTACATCGGCATTGACTCCACCGGCGTCGGTCACGGTGTTTATGAAAACGTAAAAGGCTTTTTCCCTGCCGTGCGGGAGTTTGTCTATAACCCCAACGTCAAAAACGCTCTGGTGCTCAAGGCATACGACATTATCAGCCACCGCCGTCTGGAGTTTGACGCCGGGCATACCGACATTGCGCAGTCATTTATGGCTATCCGCCGCGCCACCACCGCCAGCGGAAACCGCCCTACCTACGAAGCCAGCCGCAGCGAAGAAGCCAGCCACGCAGATTTGGCCTGGGCAACGATGCACGCACTGTTTAACGAACCGCTGCAGGGCGAAGCCGCCAATACCAGCAACATTGTGGAGATTTTTTAATGACTGAGAATACCGCACAGGATGTGATGCCACCCGACGTACAACCCAATGATGCAGCGACTACCCAGGCGTTCAGCTTTGGCGATCCCATTCCGGTCCTGGACCGCCGCGAACTTCTGGACTACGTAGAATGTGTGCAAATGGACCGCTGGTATGAGCCGCCGGTGAGTTTTGACGGGCTGGCGCGGACCTATCGCGCCGCTGTACATCACAGCTCACCGATTGCCGTTAAGCGTGACATTCTCAGCAGCACCTACATCCCCCACCGCCTGCTCAGCCAGCAGGCTTTTGCACGTTTCGTCCAGGATTACCTTGTGTTCGGTAACGCCTATCTGGAAAAACGGACGAACAGGCTGGGCGGCCTCCTGTCACTGGAGCCATCACTGGCGAAGTACACCCGGCGCGGGATTGACCTCGATACTTACTGGTTCGTGCAGTACGGCATGACCACCCAGCCTTATGAGTTCACCAAAGGTAGCATCTTTCACCTGATGGAGCCGGACATTAACCAGGAAATCTACGGACTGCCCGGCTATCTCTCTGCCATCCCGTCAACCCTGCTGAACGAGTCTGCGACTCTATTCCGCCGTAAGTATTACATTAACGGCAGCCATGCCGGCTTCATCATGTACATGACCGACGCAGCGCAGAATCAGGAAGACGTGAACAATATCCGCCAGGCAATGAAAAGCGCCAAGGGACCGGGCAACTTCCGCAACCTGTTTATGTATTCGCCCAACGGTAAAAAGGACGGCATCCAGATCATCCCGCTGTCGGAGGTCGCGGCGAAAGATGAGTTTCTGAACATCAAAAACGTGAGCCGCGATGACATGATGGCAGCACACCGCGTGCCACCGCAGATGATGGGAATTATGCCCAGCAATGTTGGAGGGTTTGGGGATGTTGAAAAAGCCAGTAAAGTATTCGTAAGAAATGAACTTATCCCGCTGCAAAAACGCTTAGAAGAGTTAAATGATTGGTTGAACATGGAAATAATTCGATTCAAGCCATACAGCCTTGAGTGATACATTTAAAGGGGAAAGTATAGCCGTAGAAAAGCAAATAATTGCTTAGCCATTACGGCACACTCGTTGTGCCGTAATAAAAATCAACTTAAAAATTTTGCTTGATATGACTCATCCACGAGGGCCTTAATTATCTTTGTTCTCCGTGAAACTAACACACTGACTCTTGTTCTTTGGCTCTTATCAAAAGTGTGGGCCTTTTCGATATTAGCTGTAGCGTCTTTAAATAAATCAGTAATCAATGGCTTGAAATCACCATTAATTTCGATACGTTGCTTCAAATGATTTAACCAGCGCTCAGTCTCAGCGAGAAGCGCAGTAATTTCATTTTGAAAAGACATCGCATCCATTTCTTTTGATTCACTAGGAACCCAAAATTTTCTTGATGAAGACTCTATTTCCTTTAAATTATCGGAAACATTTTTCACTATAGACCAAGTCTCACTTCTCTTTTGTAATGCACGTGAGTTTTTATATACAAAAACCCAACCAATTATGGCTGTCATGATAGCTAAAATGCCTGAACTGGCAAGGTATTGTAAAAACACCACAAAAGGTGAATGTTCTTCCATGAATATTACTCCTTCTTAGCATCAGCTATGTATCCCCAAATACTATCCTTGAGGAAATCTAACTCAGTGAATACTCTTAATTTTCTTTTTATAACTGACTTCTCAATACCATCAGTCCTATATAAACCACCAAATGCTTCATCAAGAAACGATGAACCGTACCCCATTGCTCCATCGAGGTACACATGAACCTCATCATAGTCACGAATGGCGTTCAGAAGATGCTCTTCACGGAAACGTTGCCCATTGTCAGGACCATCAGTATCGTAGCGTCCATAAGGTACGTCTGAAAAATCCTCAGCAATATGTATCTCTTTGATGTTCATTCAGTACCTCTCAAACTAACATTCCATTGAATAAGGGTTCCACCTATAGAGTATGGCAGATCAAATTGCTCTTCGGCGTTGTTTGCAGCATTATAGGAATATCTCCCCATGCCGCTAAAAATGTGTAATTGACCTTCAGGGTTATCTACAACATATCTTTTCATATCTGGCAATCCCTTACCGTGTTTTTGACTATTCATTCTAGTTTCCCCATACTGAACTGCAGCATATATTTTATCAGAATCAGTCTTGGGATTAAATATCTGAGCAATTAGTGTGAAAAAATCTTTTTTTACAAGAGTAACAGGAATCCCTTCACCCATATCATAAACCATTAAGTAAAGTTGCTCTTCAACTTTATGGGCTAATATCCACCACCTTTTCCCGATATCAGCAATAAACTCAGAAAATTGCGTTTCATTTGAATATGCATGCAACCCCACATTACTAATCGATTCTGTTAAGGCTGCATATAGCTTTTGCCCGTCTGATACTGATATTTTTCCTTCATAGATCGTACCTTTAATGTATTTCAATACATTTTTTATTTTTTCTCTGGCCTCAGCGCTTTCTTGATTGTTTTTAGTTTTACCGGCAACAGCTGAAACAATTTCCATTGAGTTTAACTTATCAGCGGTAACACGTTGAAACCCTGTAATACCCCATATACCACATATTTTAAACCAATTATTAACCCGCGCTGATCCGCAAGTAGTTATAGCAATTACAGTTTTATCTTTTGTTTGTCTCTGCAAAAAATCGATGTAAGCATACAGCACGATAACAGCACATGCTTTGATAGCGTTTGTATTTCGAAAGTCAATCAATACTTTTTCACCATCATTTATACAATCTCTGATTAAGGTTATAAACTCTATAAAAAGCTTATAATTCTCAGGATTAAACAAATCTAAGGCGCTTGGTGCAGGGATTCTCACGCGAGAAAAGACTCGCATAGGAAAGAGCATCCTTCGTCCACCAGACTGCTTCCTGGCCTCTCGTCGAGCCATCTTCCTTGCCCTGGTTAAAGAGTATTCTATTTGTTCTTCTGTTAGCCGCTTCATATCCTTTCCTCAATAGTTCCTGAAGCTTACCAGTTCAAAGTGGAACAACAAACCTGTGGATGCATCTTAAATCAAGAATTTGAAAGCATGTATCGTATCGTAGCAATTGTTTGTAAATTTGCATTAAACATACCAGGTTGCGCGCGCTCGTATCCCCGCCACGCCTGCCCGCTTTGTGTAGTGGTTTTCATGCACCTGCATGAGATATGAAAAAGCCCGCCAGAACTGGCGGGCCGGAGCTAAAAAGATCCTAAAACGATCATGCAGATTCATGCAGCATAGCCATGCACTCTCTTTTTTCAGGTTAGCCTGAAATCCTCGTCAAAATCCATAAAGTTTTCAGCTACTCGCGATGAGAGGATGATGTACTTAACCCCCTCATTCAGAGGAACGGGGCGTTCAAGTTCAAGTATAAAAACACCATCATAGGTTTTACCCAGCCAGAACCCGCCGCCGCAGGATTTTGGCCGCTGAAAAAGCACCCAGCCACCAGGGACATACTTCATTAATGGCTCATAGCGATAAACGACCTGATAATTGCTGTCTTTAGACCCCATAGCCTAACGCCTCGCCTTGCTCGTTGTTCAACCTTGCAGGCGGTAAAAACCAGTTTTATCGCCTGCAACGTTTTGTTAATGCAGCCAGCTGTCGTCTTCCCAGACCTGCTGCATAATTTCCATTACCCGCTGCTTATCCTCATCAAGTTTTAAGCCAGTCAACTCAATACCGTTGGCACTTCCTTTGCGAATGCGGATCGCCGTCTTGGGATACAAGGGGGTCAGGTTGCGGTAAAGCTCGATTTCGAGTGCTTCCAGTGTCGCCTGGCTAATTTTCTGCTCTTTATCAATCATTATTTCGACACGCATGGAGATCATCCCCCTAACTGGAAACATCCATTGACCGGCTGTACTCATGGCTACGGATTTTCGCCATTAATTCATCAGTCAGCTCTGAGACCCACTGGATAGCAAGCCGCTTCTCTTCATCGCTGCACTCACTAGCCGCTACAAGCTTGATAAAAAAATCAATACGCTGGAGCTTCAACGACTCCAAAAGATAGTCCTGCATTTTCCCTCCTATCCTCACTACAGGATATGTAATGCCACATCCCTACATACGGACAACTAAATACTGTATATGTATACAGTATAATACGTTTTTTAAGTTGTAAAATACTTTTTATCATTCAATCAGATGTGTCCGATGTACCAGAAAAAAGGCGAAAAATGCGCCCCTTCATCAGTACTACTGGCGCCATTTATCATCTTCCTGCAGCCTTTGGTTCCGGTAAAAGACACGTAGACCTGCACCAGATGGAATACTGCCACCGCGCAGAAGCAAAGCGATCTCCGCCTCCGAACCATCAAAGCCTCTCGATTTAAGTTCATACTCCAGCTGCAGGCGCTGCTGATTATCCACATCCTGCCTGTACCCTTTCCGGCGCTTAGGCTTAACCATGCGAAGCCGTGCGTTTAGCTCCCTCAGCTCCTTTTTGCTCATGCTATGGAGATATTCCTGCAGCTCCCGCTCATCCATACCCGCTATATCCGATAAATCCTGTCCGCTTACGGCCCCGTTTTCGTTCATTTTTTCCACAGGGGGACAGTTATTGCCACGAGTCCAAGGGGCGCAAGCGCCCTGGTCGGCTGGCGCCTCCTGAACGTCAACGGCCTTACGAACCATTTTCCACTTCATCGCATGCGTGCAAATCCGGCCCTCAATAATCGGGGACCAGATGCCATAAATACGGATGCCGTGATCGCCATAGGCTGATGGCTCGTCATTGAGTTCATAAGCCGTGCGGACCAGGTGATGTTTACGCGGAACCAGTACGCCGCCCTGTTTCAAGATGTAGGTGGCAAAACACCCGGCATCGGCTGCCGCCAGCACGGCATCCAGACGCGGGTTATCCAGTACCGGCGCACCGGCTTTTTTATCGGCATGCTGTCGCGCGGCCTGGCCTGCCAGCAAACGCAGCTCGCGATAAGCCTGGCGGCCCGGTATACCGAAAAAGCGGAATTGCTGGACGCGATGCAGCGAAGCCCAGGCATTGACATGTTCGGCATTGTCCCGCAGTGATCTGCCGGTTTCTTTGCTGATTTCGTTAGCCAGGCCACGCCCGTCGATGTTCTTACTGATGTACTTCGCGATGTAGCTGGTAGGCGTACCCTTGCGCGGGTTGATCAGCTCAGACTTAAAACGCGGGCCGGTATTGTTGCCCAGCTCCTGGCGGTCCTCACGGATGGCAAATTTACGCAGCAGCGCGGTGATGGATTTGCGGTCTTTTTTGCGCATGAAGCAAAGCAGGTGCCAGTGCACGGTGCCGTCATGGTGTGGCTCAGCAACGCGGACGCCATACCAGCGCAGCCCGGCTTTGTGCATCGCCTTACGGAAGGCGGCGAACATATTCACCAGATAATCGCTGCTCTGCCGTACCGTGGCACTGGTCCATTTAGGGTTTGGCCTGCCGTTATTGAGCGTTGCGTGAAAGCGTGACGGACAGGTGATGGTATAGAACACGGCGCATTCACCACGCATTTCTGCGATCAGCTCCAGCCCTTTAACGCAGGCCATCATTTCGTTGCGCCGGTGTGCCGGATTGCTGCTGCTGGCGTTTACCACGTCTTCCATATCCAGCGTATCGCCCTGCTCATTGGTCAGCTCATGCGAGCGGAAGAACTCCAGCGATTTGCGGCGCTGTTCGCGTTTATGGATCACGGCCTCATAGCTGACATACGGAGACGCCTTTTTGTTAACCAGGCAGACGGCGCGCAGCTGTTCTTCTCGCCATTCACACCGCATCTGCCACAGCTTGCGATACCACCAGTCAGCACAGAGCATACGGGCAAGCGAACCCGGAATAAGTTCGTACGGGACCGGGTTACGGCGGTGCTTTTTACGGCGCAGCTGCTCGAAAGCAGGCGGGATAACATCAAGGCGCATGGCCTCAGCGGCCACCCTTTCCCATGACCGGCGGATCTCTTCTGGCGTAACGTCTTCATCCGCAAACAGCTCACCGCAGGCAGCATCCAGACACATGCTCATGTATGCCGCCACCAAGGTAGATAACCGCTTAACCTGATCCTGGTTCATTTCCGGCAGAACCAGCAGGCCCTCCAGCCCGTCGTGGCTCGCCATAAACCGGAATGACGCAGAAACCTGGCTGGCACGCACGCGCTCCAGGCGTTCAAGGCACGGCCTGATGGTTTCACGCAGATAGCGGGAATATGCCTTCGGCTTTCCCAAGCCCTCGAAATATTTAATTCGCTCAAGCAGTGGCTTGCTGATATGTGATGGTTCAGCGCTTACGTCTGCCAGAATCACCAGATCGGGATTAAACCTCTGCTGCTCGCGGGCCATTTTGGCACGGCTGATCAGCAGGTCCTGCTCCATTTCACGCTGAACAGGATCACGGGCTTCATTGTAGAAATAGCGCTCCCAGACCTCATCGCTCATCGCCTCACGGCGCAGCTGCTCCTGCTCGTTGTCGCTGGCGTAGAGAGCGATCAGGTTTGAAAGCGCAGACACCGGCGCAACTTCCGCCGGGTCCACATACGGGTTAACCGCTTTTTTCGGGGCATTCCAGACAAAAGCAGCGGCGGCATCATCTGCACCGCCGTAGTTTTTAACGTCGTGATGGCTCACACAAATACTCTCTTTGGAAAGTTTCGTAAGACGCACTCACGACTGGATACGCTGCCAGATCAAACCCGGACCAGATCAGAGGTTGAGAAACAGCGATAATTTCAGTTGCAGACTTACCATCACCACCGGCAACGCCCATACTGCGTTTTGCGTTAATACGGTGGCGGGTAAAATTCTGGTAAATCGCGTTCGTCAGCTCAGTTTCACTGTTCGACACAACAACCTGATGGCCTGCTGATGCCAGTACATCAAGAGTCGTCGCCAGGCGACGCTGTTCAAGCTCATTGAAACCATCAGTGTGATAATCGGTAAATGTTCCGTCATAAGGTGGGTCGCAATAAATCACATCACCTACTTTGACCATCGCTAAAGTTTCCTCATAGCTGGCACAAATGAAGGTGGCGCGTTTTGCTTTCTCTGCAAATGCTCTGATTTCGTCTTCCGGGAAATATGGTTTTTTATAATTCCCGTATGGAACGTTAAATTCACCTTTCCTGTTATAACGACACAGGCCACGATAGCCGTGGCGATTGAGATATAGGAAATATACTGCTTTCATGAAATCAGTAATTTCAGAGGAATGATTAAATTCATGCCTAATGTTGTAATAAGCTACCTCTCTATTCGCAATCGCAAAAATATTTTTTGCGCGTGATACGAAAGCTTCACAATCAAGGGCAATTTTTTTATAAAGATTGATAAGATCTGGATTAATATCCGCGACAAGATAATGAGGATATTCTGTCGCCATCATCACAGCGCAGGAACCCGCGAAAGGCTCAACCAGTCGCAGGCCTGCAGGCAGGTGCTTTTTCAGCTCATGCATGACGGCGGTCTTATTGCCCGCCCATTTCATGATGGTGCTCATACAGCACCCCCATTGTAGTGTTTGCCTTTCAGCTCTGCGATTTCCTGACAGGTGATGCAGCACTGCACGCCAGGAATAGCGCGGCGGCGGGCTGGCGGTATTGGTGCGTCGCAGCCAATGCACAAGACACGGGAAACGCCCGGCGCTTTACTGCGGGCGGTGTTGATGTGCCTCTGGCGTTCTTCTTCAACGCGCTGCTGTACGAGGTCCATAGAATCAGCCATCAGTGGATCTCCTGCGCTTCGTTCTGGATGTTTTCCGCAGCAACGCGCAGCAGCTCCGCCGCCTCAACGTGATTAAGCTGGCGCGATGTGATGTGACACGCCAGGCTATCAAGGCGGGCGGCCATTGCCGCAGCACGTGCACGACGTTCTTCCATGCGGGCCTCTGTCAGTATCTGGTTAAGACCTGCATCATCCGGGCCGATTTTGTTGGAACGGGTTTCTATATTTCGCATTGTTGTTTCTCCTGAATGTTGGCAAAAGAATGCCCGGCGGGTTTACGCCATTAATTTCTGTTACTGGTTAATTCGGCATGGTTAGCCGCTTTGGAAATAAGCTCACCACTGCACGAAAATGGTTCATTGCTTTTATCAGCTCCCGCTTTTCGTCAGTCGTCAGCTCATTCATATTGACGTTATGACGATCCGCCGGAATCTTAGCCATAAAGAATATGGCGGCTAAGGCACGCTCATTTTGTTTATGGTTAATATCTCGCTGGTCCCGCATATCGCTAATAAAACGCTCCAGTTCAGATTCTATATTCAAGCCGAACACTTTCGCCCTTAGCTCAGCAATATGATTCAGGCCATCCAGCCGATGACCCGGACTTAGTGGAACAGTCGCAGAATCGCCTTCAATAGCCATGGTTTCCCCTGTTTATGAGTACGCAGTTCAGCCAGCAGCGCATCCTGAGAGCGGCACGGATGCCAGCGCTTGCCATCCTTCCCCATGATCCAGCCATGCCCGAAATGAGGTGATGGGCTTTGCTTAACGAGCAGCGATGCGAGTGATGGTTGTTTAGTCAACATAGCCACCTCAGATCAAACCAAACGAGGCACCCAGGCCAGTGACTGTATCAATGGTGCTGGCCATCGCCGGGCTTGCCTGCAGGCGCGCCTGCAACGTCACTGCGGTTAATGCCATCAGTCGAGTAACTGAATTGATGCTATCAACAATCTGGCGGCGCCCTGCCGTTGTGTGCGCTTCGCCGGAAACAGCGCCGGCAGCCACGCGGCCGATTTCTGCCGTAGCTTTTAGAACATAATCCGGCATCTTTTCGCGAGCGACTTCGTTTAGCGGCACGCACGGGAGGCAGTGGATCTGCGCCAGGAAGCCATCAACCAACGCTGAATCCTCGGTCAGATCAGTAAGCAGCCAGATTTCCGGTGCGGTAAGTTGGTGCGGCTGGTCCGGGTTTAGCTTGTTGCGCAGAGTCTGAACATTCATCCCGGCACGCCCTGCCAGCTTCGTCATGTTATGACGCAGTGCGAAAGCCCTGCAGGCTTCATCAAAATGCGGATGTTTGGAAATCCTGAAATCAAACATGTTTTTGGCCTCTCTATATCCCAAAATGGAACTATCAGGCTTGCATTGCGATTTCGCAGCCTTGAGCCGCTTCCATCGTCAATGCGAACATGTTTACTTCGATAAGGCTGTTTACCCCTTCCTTTTTACGAATTGGAAGGCGGCCTTCACGGATCATTTGGCGGGCGTAGCTGAGTTTGTAACCGGTACGGCGGCAGAACTCATCCAGGGTAATGAATGGTTCAGACACCACAAGATTGATGCTAGGGCGCATTGATAATTGGCGACTCATGATGCACTATTCCTCGGTTTGGGTGCCTAACTCACTATTAGGCACTGTTTAACACTATTCAAAACATCTTGAATCGAGATATTAGGATCACAAAACAATCATGTCAACACGAAACTTAACGAATAAAGATGACGTAAAGCTGATTCGAGATTTCATATCTCAAAATAGAGGCGGAAAAGAGGTTATTGCTCGCATTCTGGAAGCTTATGGTTTCACTACCCGCATAGCCCTCTGTCATCAGCTTGGCGTCTCGCAAAGCACTATGGCTAACAGGTATGCACGCGATACCTTCCCAGCCGACTGGGTGATCGTTTGTCATCTTGAAACAGGAGCATCACTAATTTGGCTTAGCACAGGGGAAGGAAGCAGGTTCCTTGGGGGCAACGATGAAAATATCACCTATTTAAAACGCATGGACATCACAAATGGGAATATCTCAACCCAAAACGATGTAATAGCTGATACATCGACAATTCCAGAGGGCTTGAATTCACCGTTCATCTTGAATGCTGACAAAACGACCTACCTTGCTGACCGTTACGATGGCGAATTGGTAGATGGGTTCTGGTTCATTGAAATTGATGGGATTGTAAGCGTCCGCGAGTTGTACCGCTTTCCCGGCGGACGCGTGCGAGTTGAGAATGGCAAGGCCTCTTTCGAATGCAAAATTGATGACATAAAAATCCTTGGGAAAATAATCACTCGTACAGAGAGCATGTGAATTATGGCTGTTTCAAAACTACCTAACGGAAAGTGGCAGGCTCAGGTTTTCCCAAACGGTAGGGATGGAAAGCGCATCCGTCGCCAGTTCGCTACCAAAGGGGAGGCTTTAGCATTCGAGCGTCACATAAAAGATCAGGCTCAAGATAAGCCGTGGCTGGGCGAGAAAACTGATAAACGCCGCGTTCGGGATTTGGTTACAGCTTGGTATAACGCACATGGCGTTACGCTTGCTGATGGTGAAAAGCGTAAAGGCGCAATGGAGTTTGCCTGTCTCGCAATGGGTGATCCCCTCGCTACAGAATTCAACGCTAAACTGTTCTCAACTTATAGAGAACAGCGGTTAAGCGGAAAAATAACCCGCTCTGATCGCGTTAAGGCTATCACCCCTCGCACGGTTAACCTTGAACTAGCTTACTTTCGGGCTATGTTCAACGAGCTGAAAAGACTTGATGACTGGACAGCACCCAACCCTCTTGAAAACGTCAGAGAGTTTAAGATCGCAGAAATTGAGCTGGCCTGGCTTACAGTTGAGGAAGCGGCTCGCTTGCTGGAAGAATGTGAAAAAAGCAAGGCGGAGGATTTAACCATGATTGTTAAAATCTGCCTTGCAACCGGAGCAAGATGGGGTGAAGCGGAAAGTTTAACTGGAAAGCAGATAAGCCCCGGAAAAATCACTTTTATCAAAACGAAAGGTAAAAAAAACCGAGCTGTTCCTATCAGTGACGAGCTTTATGAATTACTACCCAAAAGCCGAACCTCTAAACCGCTCTTTACCGGATGTTACTCAGCATTCAGGAGCGCAGTAAAACGGGCAGGAATTGAACTTCCTGACGGTCAGCTTTCGCATGTTTTACGGCATACTTTTGCCAGCCATTTCATGATGGGCGGCGGCAATATTTTAGTCTTACAACGCATCCTCGGACATACAGATATCAAAGTCACGATGCGTTATGCTCACTTCGCCCCTGACCACCTTACAGAAGCGGTTCAACTTAACCCTTTAAACCTGATAAGTGGCAGCAAAATGGCAGCACAGCGCAGCACTATGCAATACTTTTCGACAATATACGAAATGCTATGCGTTTGATTTAACTGTATATCTTTGTTTTTATTAGAATATAGTTCGGACTCATAATCGCTTGGTCGCTGGTTCAAGTCCAGCAGGGGCCACCAGATACAGCAAGGGCTGGCGAGAAATCGTCAGCCCTTTTTCTTTGGCTGTCATTTCGGTAAGGCAAAGAATTGCTCCCTGTTTTCTGCATCTTGCTGCCAGCATTCTCGGATAGTGGTATAAATCAGGAATGCTGCCCGCAATATTCACAATACAGCCATAGGCAGAGAGTAAAAATTTAGCTGCATTAATATAATTCCATTGGTCGTCCGGTATGATGCTTCGCCACTTGCGCTATACGTACGTTATGCATTGATTTATATAACCTAAAATGGAAATCGGGCTATACCTTGCAAGCAATCTCGTTACACTCTAAAATTTCCACAACAACTCCAGTAGACGCGACATTATGAAAAAAACGCCTGTCACTAAAGCCCAGATCTACCGTTCCGTAGCCAGTTCAACCGTAATCGAAACCGGTGCATCTGTACAAAAAATTGAGCAGCAGCTCAAAAAAAATCAGGCGCAGGCGAAAGCCGTTGGTCTTGCCCGTTAATCTGGTAAGATATCGCTCATCAGTTGCATCATAGGGCTATAGTTTCCTGATATGCCTGCCTGTATTGCTCTGAAATAAAAGGCCTTGTGCTCATCCCATAGACTGTAATCCAGTAAGCCCTTACCCGCCACAACCGACAGTACATCACAAAGCAGTCGTGAAAGACGCCCGTTACCTTCTCTGAATGGATGGATCAAAATAAACTCCACGTGGCATTCAGCCAGATAACGAACCAGTTCCGGACGAACCAGGAATTTCAACTCAGCAGACCGGGAAAGAAATTGCTTATCAAAACTATCGAGAAGCAGTGGAATTCTGTCGGCAGCAGCAAACTGAAAAGCATCTTTATTTAGCCAGGTTAGCATGACGTAATTTCCCGGCCCAGTCATACACATTCCCCAGCCACTGGCGATGCCATCCACTGACGTGCTCAAATGCCAGCACAGAAGGAGGCTGACCTTCGATAAACAACCGTTCATAAAGCATCAATAACAGGCCTGATTCCAGCGTCTCCATTTCTTCGTCATCAGTAATACCCAGCTTATTAGCCAGTACTAAATCTCCAGACCCAGGCTGATAACGCTCTTCTGCTGAATTTAGCTCATATTTTGACAAGCCCTTATCTCCTTCCGAACGAGTTCACAACGTTGTTTTCCTGCTGCCGCTGAAAGTTATTGCACCACTCCTCCCGGGACTCAACTACCCTGCGCTTTTCAGTCAGTGGGATCAGATACTCACGCTTGTCTTTCAATACATCAACTGTGACCAGTAACGTCTTATATGCCTGGCGGCCATGAGGTTACCTTTCAGAGGATAAACGTCCCCTGAGGCAATGCCCATTTTTGCTTCAGGTAAGGAAAGACAGTAGAGAAATGAGACAAGCAGACAGAAACAAAAAATCAAATTAACCATTTGATTATAAATAAAAAAATAAAAAATAGCGTACAATGAGAACTATGTCAGGTTATGGTCCTTAATCACCTGGTCGCTGATTCAAGTCCAGCAGGGGCCACCAGATACAGCAAGGGCTGGCGAGAAAGCGTCAGCCCTTTTTGCGTTTTGCGGCTCCTGTATAGCGCCACGTCTTATGGTGAATATGGCGACAGGCGGCTTACGCCAGCGCCTGCAGCTGTTCGCGCATATAAGCAGTAAAGTATTCTGGGTTTTTGATAATAATGCGGTTGCCAGAGGCAATTTTGTCCGCCCATCCGGCTACTTTTTGCGTGAACCCGGCACTCCACCCCTCCTTCTCACCACGGGCCGTGACCTGCGCAGCGCTGGCCGGTACGCCTAGTTCATGCAAATACTTCAGGATCCCCTTAGCGGTACTTTCATCCATAGTATTCGGCACCGGTAACGATGTGTTCATACCACCAATAAAATCCAGGGCTTTATCGATTGCTGTTGGCATGCTCTTATCCTTAAAATTAACCACGTAATGAACATGTTTATAATATGGACCCAACTCCGTCGGGATATCAAAGAGATCGTTGTCTTTCTTTGATTCAGGCCCCAGCTAAACGCTTGCGTGGCGCTTTTCTGCTCGACTAATGCGGCGTTTTGCTCCCCTCCACGCCGCGCGCTCGCATCACGGTGCGATGCCCGCTGAGTAAAAAGGCAGAAAACTTCACCCTGCGCGACGGCTTATCGATAAACTCGCCTTCTTCTCGCCGTTAATCAGCAAAAAGCGATGTAAAGCCGTAAGTTAAGAAAATTAATTTCGTTCCAGTCTGGCACAGAATAAAAAACAGAAGTTCCATGATGAAACATGCAAAAGAAGATTAATAACAAACTGTGATACAGCTAAACGATCGTTATCAAAAAACAGCCTGCGGTAATAAAAAACTCAATTAGATAGTATCTTTCTCGCTATTGACTTAATAACCTGCGGCGAGAGAATAAGCCCGCAAACAGCAGTTGAAATATATGCCTGCGATAATTATCGCGATCCAGCCCTGGATATTAACAGGAGAGATTATGGATAAGATCAAACACATCGCCACTATCACGCTGGCGGCTGCGAAAGAAATGGCTACTGCCGTTGAGGCGAAAGCCCTTGAAATGAACGTGCCGGTGGTCTTTGCCGTTGTTGACTGCGGCGGAAATATGCTCCTGATGCAGCGTATGGATGAGGCATTTATAACCAGCTGCGATATTGCGCTCAATAAAGCCTATACGGCATGCGGCCTGCAAAAAGGCACTCATCAAATTACAGCGTTAGTCCAACCGGGCGCACCGCTATATGGATTACAACTCACCAACCAGCAGCGAATCATTCCTTTTGGCGGCGGCCTGCCAGTTATTTTTAACGAGGAAGTCATCGGCGCCGTTGGCGTGAGCGGCGGTACCGTCGAACAGGACATGTTATTAGCCGAAACGGCTCTGAAGGGTTTCTCTAAATAATAAATCCAACCAGGAAGATATATTATGAGCTATCGTATGTTTGATTATCTGGTGCCAAACGTGAACTTTTTTGGTCCCAATGCTGTTTCTGTCGTCGGCGAACGCTGTAAGCTGCTGGGCGGTAAAAAAGCGCTGCTGGTCACCGATAAAGGTCTGCGGGCCATCAAAGACGGCGCGGTGGATAAAACTCTCGGCTATCTGCAGGAAGCCGGTATTGAGGTGGTGGTTTTTGATGGCGTCGAGCCAAATCCAAAAGACACCAACGTGCGCGATGGCCTTGCGGTCTTTCGTCAAGAACAGTGCGATATTATCGTCACCGTCGGCGGCGGTAGCCCTCATGACTGCGGTAAAGGGATCGGTATCGCGGCTACCCACGAAGGGGATCTTTACCGCTATGCCGGCATAGAAACCCTGACTAACCCACTGCCGCCGATCGTCGCGGTGAATACCACCGCCGGTACCGCCAGCGAAGTGACCCGCCACTGCGTACTGACCAACACCAAAACAAAAGTGAAGTTCGTTATCGTCAGCTGGCGTAACCTGCCCTCGGTCTCCATCAATGACCCGCTGCTCATGCTTGGCAAACCGGCGCCGCTGACCGCCGCAACCGGCATGGATGCGTTAACCCACGCCGTGGAGGCCTATATTTCAAAAGATGCCAACCCGGTCACCGATGCCGCCGCGATCCAGGCCATCCGCCTGATCGCCGGGAACTTGCGCCAGGCCGTCGCGCTGGGCAGCAACCTGCAAGCCCGCGAAAACATGGCCTACGCTTCCCTGCTGGCGGGGATGGCTTTCAATAACGCCAACCTCGGTTACGTTCACGCCATGGCCCATCAGCTTGGCGGCCTGTACGATATGCCGCACGGCGTGGCGAACGCGGTTCTGTTGCCGCACGTTGCGCGCTACAACCTGATCGCCAATCCGGAAAAGTTTGCCGACATCGCCGAATTTATGGGAGAAAACATCCACGGACTTTCAACCATGGACGCCGCCGAGTCGGCCATTCGCGCCATCGCCCGCCTCTCTTCCGATATCGGCATTCCGCAGCATCTGAGCGAGCTGGGAGTTAAAGAGGCTGACTTCCCCTATATGGCGGAGATGGCCTTGAAAGACGGCAACGCCTTCTCAAATCCGCGCAAGGGTAACGAGAAAGAGATTGTCGCTATCTTCCGCCAGGCTTTCTGATAGAGCGATCGCTAACGCCGCGAACAAGTACCATCGCGGCGTCAGGCTGAGTGCCCGGTTACTCCTGATTTTTATGCTTAAACTGGCCGGCATCGATATCGTACTGTTTCATTTTTCGCCACAGCGTGGTGCGGCCAATATTCAGCAGCTGCGCCATCTCTTGTACCCGTCCGCTGGTCACGCGGGCGGCATGGATGATGGCCTCTTTTTCAATGGCGCTGAAGGTCAGGCTGGCGGGCAGCAGCGAGGAACCCGCGTCGGCGCCGGGCCGCTCGGCAAAGAGATATTCCGGCAGATTACTCAAACGGATATGGCCGTTCTCGCTGCTAATGGCGATATTTTCAATCACGCTGTTCAGCTCAAAATCATTACCCGGCCAGGAGTAGGCCACCAGCTGCGCCAGCGCATCGTCATCCATCTTCAACCGCGAGGAAAAACGCTTCTCCAGACTCTTAAGACGATTGTGGACCAGCGAAGGAATACTGTTACGCCGCGCCCGCAGCGGCGGAATAACGATTTCAAAAGAGTGCAGCGCGTAGTAAAGCTGGCGGCTAAAGCGGTTTTGTTCCACCAGGTTGGCAAGATCGACGGTAGTGGTGGCGATGACTTTAACGTCCACCGGAATCAAACGCCGGGCATCCAGACGGGTTAATACCCCTTGCTTGATCACCTGCAACAGCGCGGACTGCAGCTCCGGCGCCAGATATTCGATTTTTTCCAGAAACAGCGTCCCGCCGTTGGCCAGCTCGAGACGGCTAAGACGCCCGTTTTCCTCGTCCGTCGGCGCGCTGCCCATAAAATCCTGCCCAAGGACGCTGTCGGCATACAGCTGGCAGTTAACCGCGATATACGGTCCGCCACCCCGCTCGCTCTCATTGTGAATCGCCTGGCTGAGCAGCTCTTTACCCACCCCTTCCTCACCGCACAGCAGCACTGGAAAAGCGCCGCGCGCCGCCTGACGGCCAAAGTGAATTAACCGCCGGGTTTCAGGATCGTCAGCCGACATCTGCTCAAAGGTATGGCTCACTTTGCCAAGCTGGCTGGTCATCAGCTGACGCATCTGCTCGACCGGATGCAGCAGCAAGATGAAACTGTTGCCCTGCTCTTCGACGATCGGCTTGAGCGTGATGACGGCATCAACGAACTGATGCTGACTCTCGAAGGTGACTTCCACATGGTTCAGCCCGCGCGCGTGCTTGATCGCCCGGCGCAACAGAGCCGGCAGCGTCACCAGTTCATTGATGTTTTTCCCCTGGCTGGCCTGGGCATCAAGGTGTAGCAACGTCGCGGCCTGCACGTTCAGAAACTGCAAAATGCCCTGCTCATTCCACGCCATCACCCCGTCATCCATGCTCTCCAGCAGACCGTACATCTGGTTAAGGTGGCGATTCGACTCGGCCAGCAGGCTATCGGTGAGCAGCGAGTTGCCCACTTCCCGGGCGATAGCCAGGGTCAGGGAGAGGTCCGGCGAAGCCTGTTCTTCCGTCAGGCAGCACAAAGAAATGGAACCGAACAGGCGCCCATGGTTATCAAACACCGGCGTAGAGCTAAACGACCATCCGTGCAGCGCATGTTTAAAATGCTGCTCGCCCGTCGTTTTGACCGGCTGCCCGAGCATGGAGGCCAGCGAGAGCGCGCAGCTGCCGATGATGCTTTCCGCGCAATAGCTACCGTCACGAAACCCCAGCGCCGCCAGCTGGTCAAGGGTCTGCGGATCGCCGCAGCGGCTGAGAATACAGGCGGACTCATCAAGGATAAACAATGCGCAGGGGCGGTTATCCATATACTCCCAGGCATCTTCCAGCGCCGCCTGGCCAATCGTCAGCAGCGCGGTCTTACGCCGACAAATCGATTCGAAGGTCAGCCCCTGCGCCTGATGCGGCGTCTGCCAGGTTTCCCGCTGCATAAACTTACTGCAACGATGCCACGACTGGGTTATCACCAGGGGAAAGCTCTGAGTCTGCGCAGTCATATCCATTTCCGCTGTTACTTAAACGACAACCCCTCCGGCGGTAACCGCCAGAGGGGGATAAAACGCCCCTTCTCATTAACGAGGCGGGACAGGACGACGCTAAATTAACGCGCCAGCCACTGCTGTCCAAGCAGGTCGGCGGTCAGAATTGCCGCATGCACGCTCTGCGCGCTGACCGGGAACGGCATGTTATGGATGGTTTCGCCTTCCGCACAGGTCGCTTTTGCTACCGCCTGAATTTTCTCGTCGATGCTCTCTTTAACGCCCATTTGCGCCAGCGTGACCGGCAGGCCGACGGTATGGCAGAAGTTCAGCACCGTTTCGATCTCTTCCATCGGGCTATTTTGCAGCACCAGCTGCGCCAGGGTACCAAACGCGACTTTCTCGCCATGGTACAGGTGGTGGCACTCTTCGAGGATGGTGAAACCATTGTGAATGGCGTGCGCGGCGGCCAGGCCGCTGCTTTCAAAGCCGATTCCGCTAAGGTAGGTATTCGCTTCAACGATGCGTTCCAGCGCATCGGTCACCACTCCGGCCTGAGCGGCGAGGCGGGCCTTTTCGCCTTCCGCCAGCAGCGTATCATAGCACAGGCGCGCCAGGCTCAGCGCCGCCGCCGTCGACTGGCCGCCGGCCATGCTGGTGGCTCTGGCGTCATAGCAGGCCCTGGCTTCAAACCAGGTTGAAAGCGCATCGCCCATCCCGGCCACCAGCAGGCGTACCGGGGCTTTAGCGATAATCGTCGTATCCATCACCACCATGTCCGGATTTTTCGGGTAAATAAGATACTCTTCAAATTCACCGGCTTCGGTATAAATAACCGACAACGCGCTGGTTGGCGCATCGGTGGAGGCAATCGTCGGGATCACCACCACCGGCAGCTTCTGGTAATAGCCTATCGCTTTCGCCGTATCGAGCGTCTTGCCGCCGCCGATGCCCACCACGCCGCGGCAGCCGTGCTGCTTCAGAATGGCGATCAGGCGATTGATCTCAACGTGGCTGCACTCGCCGTTGAAGCGCTCCGCATGGCAGCTGATATTGTGGCTATGCAAACCGTTCAACACTTTCTCACCCGCCAGCTTCATCACGAAGTCATCGGCAATCACGAAAAAGCTGTCCGCCAGGTTTTTAGCGTACTCGCCAAACAGCGTGGATGCATCCGGTCCCTGGAGATATTTGGCTGGAGATTGAATAACTTTTAGCATTCCGTTCACCCTCAAATAAGTGCATGTTTTGACACGATGTGCCCCGGTATTTCCCCGTCCGGCCTGGTATTAAAAGCGGGAACAAAAGCGCTACCTGAGCGATGTCATCACTGTAGGGCGAGCCGCAGGCAAAAAAATGTTTCCCCTTTTTGTCCCGATATGAAACAGGGTGTACATTTTATCGTTTCATATTGAAACATGAATTCATATGAAACGACGGGATTGCGATCTCGATCCGCTCGTTCAGCGCAAAACAAGCGGAAAAAGTGGATGAAGTACGGCGTTTTTCGCCGCTACTGGCGCCTGGAGAGGTAAAATTTTTTCTCTCCCCGCGTCTGGCAAGTATGTGAAGTGAGATGAAATAGTCGCCCTGGCTCGCATTTTTCGATTTCTTCCGGCAAAAGCGTTTCATAACGGAACAAAATTTACCGCGCGCGTTTCGTAATGAAACTCATTTTATGGCGATTTTTTTTCCCGTTAACTCAGCCAGAATCAATACATCGCCCGATATCGCATATCGACAGGCGATGCCCCTACACGATGACCGCTTCCGTCAGCAGAGAGGCCGCATCGAAACTCCGATGGAGAATAAACAATGAAAAAACTGATTAACCGTGTCGAAGATGTCCTGAGTGAACAACTGGCGGGCCTGGCAAAGGCGCACCCTGAACTGACGCTACATCATGATCCGGTCTACGTCACCCGCGCCGATGCACCGGTGGCCGGGAAAGTAGCGCTGCTTTCCGGCGGCGGCAGCGGTCATGAGCCGATGCACTGCGGATATATTGGCCAGGGCATGCTTTCCGGGGCCTGTCCGGGGGAAATTTTCACCTCCCCGACGCCGGATAAAATGTTTGAGTGCGCCATGAACATCGACGGCGGCGAAGGCGTGCTGCTGATTATTAAAAACTACACTGGCGATATTCTTAACTTTGAAACCGCCACCGAGCTGCTACACGAAAGCGGCATCAAGGTCACCACCGTGGTAGTCGATGACGATGTGGCGGTAAAAGACAGCCTCTATACCGCCGGACGGCGCGGCGTGGCCAATACCGTGCTGATTGAAAAACTGGTGGGCGCGGCCGCCGAACGCGGCGACTCGCTGGCAGCATGCGCTGAACTGGGGCGCAAGCTTAACAACCTCGGCCACTCTATCGGCATCGCGCTGGGCGCCTGCACCGTTCCGGCCGCCGGCCCGCCCTCATTCGAACTGCAGGACGATGAGATGGAGTTCGGCGTCGGCATTCACG
>Ga0160506_100065_pt1 | contig 28669 bp, 25 predicted proteins | sample DID2874_E49MG_FD_108204 | JGI IMG/M metagenome (GOLD analysis project Ga0160506, IMG submission 108204) | Enriched chicken feces microbial communities from UW Madison campus, WI, USA - DID2874_E49 MG | ecosystem: Host-associated > Birds > Digestive system > Large intestine > Fecal | place: USA... | reverse complement strand
TTGAAAATCTCATAAGTCCTCCTAGATTGCTAAATACTAAACTAAAATTAATGTATCCAAACAATAGAAAAATACTTATTTGTAACCCTTCCGTTACCCTCTGCAATGACTTTATATGCGTATACCTTTAAGAAGAGCCTTGCATAAGTAAAAATGCAATTGTTTCATCTATTTAAAAAGGCTGCTGCAAAACAAGACCGGTTATCCGTGAATTCCTTTGCAACAGCCTGTTAAAGCCCTCTGCCTTCATCACCCAAAGGCTGATGGCTTATAGCTGTGTTTATTACTTCTGAACTAAGTGAACAGCAAAGCCGCCGATTTCGCCTTTTAAGTAAAGAGCAACAAGCTTACCGTTCTTGTCTGTCTTAGCTGTGTCCTTATCAAATTCAAAACCTTGCAATTCAAGATGGTAAATTGCTCTTTCAATATAATTTGTCTGAATAGCAATATGACCGTTTTTGCCCAGATATGGTGCTTTCATTACTTCTATTCCAAGTCCTGCAAAGATAGAGGAATTTCCTGCATTCTTTGTAAAACCGAATAATTTTTCAAAAGAGGTTGCAACGCTGTCTGCTTCTGTTTCATCAGATGCATTAATACCAACATGACGAAGTTCAAAGCCTAACATTTTATTAACCGCTTCTCTTGTTATATCTTTTATTTTATCAAATTCTCCGGCTTTTACTAATGCATCATTAACCATCCAGCTTCCGCCGCAGGCAATAATTTTATTGAAATCTAAGTAAGAAGTTAAGTTCTTTTCGTTGATTCCGCCTGTAGGCATAAACTTCATGTTAACATAAGGTGCTGCCATAGACTTAATCATATTTAAACCACCTGCTGCTTCTGCAGGGAAGAATTTTACTACATCAAGCCCTAATTCAATTGCTTGTTCAACATCACTTGGATTTGCACATCCGGGTGTAATCGGAATACCTTTTTCTACACAGTACTTAACTATTTTAGGGTTAAGTCCAGGGCTTACGATAAAAGTAGCTCCGGCGTTAACCGCTTTGTCAACCTGTTCAGTAGTAAGAACGGTACCAGCTCCAACCAGCATGTTTGGAAATTTGGTAGTCATGATTCTGATAGACTCTTCCGCAGCATCTGTTCTAAAGGTTACTTCTGCACATGGCAGTCCACCTTCACAAAGAGCTTTTGCTAAAGGTTCTGCATCTTCAACACGATCCAGTTTTACTACTGGAACAATACCCATTTTTTGAATACTTTTTAATACTTCGTTCATTTCTTCCACTCCTGTTCCATATGTGATTCCTGTATTTTATTTATTAGCTTAAATTGAAATCTTAGTATGTGATTTCTAATTTAATTTCATGTTCAGTATACTCTTTTATAAAACGAAATTCAATCGATTGCTATCAGGTAATCCTATTTTTATGCTTAAAACGAAACGATTTTGTAGTAATTACCCTGATTTTAATATTTTGACTAAAATTTTCGATAATTTTGTATATAATATTCTGCAAGTACACTTTTCACTCCTACATTATAACCAAAAAAATCAAAAAATCGTTCTCTTAGTTTCATAGAAACTGCATCAAACGGCACCGTATTCATTCTTTTATACAGGTCTTCTCATCAGCTTATGATTCAAAAAAGTACTAGAATAATGCAGCTCCTAGATTGGTAATAAAACGAAGCAACAAATTATTATTATAAATCAGACTTAGAAAAGTGTTCTCATTTATTAATTTGAATATATCTTGTCCAAAGGAGGTGCTGCCAAACATTGTTATGATAATAAAACCAATCCACACTACAATGATGCCATGTATTAATCCTGCTAATAAACCTGCGGTTTTATTAAGACCGTTTAGTAACGGCAGTTTACTGATAATGTTTAGTGCTTCACAAAGTAAGGCCAGTGCAATGGTTACAATAAGCATAATAATAACGAATACTGCAGCATTAATTATTATACGCGATACGGAATTGCTTATGTAATCATTAAAACTTTTAACTCCCATAGCTTTATATACGTCTGCTGTATTATTTTCCACTAAAGTATGTCTAAGTGAACCAGGCAACGGGAGCTTATCAATGAAATTTACCTGATCCGTTATTTTATTTCCCAAATCAGAAAAATTTATTACCTCTGATACTCGTTCAGTAACCATTCCCATTATTTTATCATTCTTCTGAATCTCCTTACTGATTGCAGGACTTATGGATAAGGTAAGTATTAAACTAAGTATTGTAGAAAATAGTGTAAATACGGTTCTGATAAACCCCCTCTGCCTTCCATAGATTGCATAGCCGCCTAATACGACTACCACCACAATTAATAACCAATTCATCTATACACCATCCTTTTTAATATTTTTCCTTTGTCGACAGTTTTACTCTTACTTCTTTACTTCGATTCAATTAATTTAACTTCGTCAATTTTCTGGTTTTCTATAACTAAATATTTGTCAGCATTATTAAAGGGCATAATATAGGAAATATTGTTCGTAAAGGTATATTTAAACTTTTCCTGTCCATTGGTCTTTATTATCCTCCAATCAAGATTGGAATATAAAATGATTTCATCACCGGAAAGCATTGCCGTATCGTATTCAAAATTGATTCCTTTGTCAAGGATTCTCTTTCCCTGTAAATCGTAAAGGACTAACTGGTATTTGTCATTACCTTCGGAGTTATTAAAGATAAAGCCTATGTATTTTTCATTATGAAGAACAGTCTTAATCTCCTTTGTTAAATTCTCCTCATATATTAATTTTGAGGTCTGCTCTATGGAGTAAAGACTGAATTTGTTATCTCCAAATGCCGCAGCGATATCATTTGTGATAAACTCGACATCCGGAACCAAGGTTGGTCCAAAGCCAAATGCACCGACAATCCTGTCTTGAGCATTCTGACCTACACTGCCAAAGTTATAAAAAGTTACATTACTCTGTAAACTTCCTGCATTAAAAGCAGCATAGCTTGTAACCAGTTTCTTACCGTCTTTTGAAAGGGAAATATCAAGAGGATAGCCATTCTTCTCCCCAATAGTTCGAAATTCCATTATTGTTTCACCTTCTAGGGTAAGGAGCTTTAATTCATCGGCATTGCCCCCATCCATTAATACAGCTACGACCCCCTGAGCTGCTACCTTAACATTCATAATGGGTAGCAATACATTGTGAGTATAATTTTTTCCGTTGCCATCATAAATTTGTATGGTTTTATAACCTCTGTCACTCACTGCTACATATTTATTGCATATATCAACGATAGGTTCCCTCATTTGGTAAGTTCCATTCCATAACTGCTTTCCATTACTATCAAGAGCTGCCACTCCATCCCTGCTGTACCGAAGCAAACCACCTTCATATGGTATATATTTTGCTGCATTACTGTCCTTGCGTTCAAAGCTTTGTACCACCTCAAAGCTGTTATAATCTTTATGTAAAATATTACGAACTATGAAAAAAGCAACTGCAATTAATATAACAGCTAAAATGATTGCTACAATCAAAATTGTTTGTTTGTATTTTTTCTTTCTGACTTCATAACTGCGTAATTCCCGTTTTTCCAATTCTATAGCCATAACTGCTCCTTTATCTTTTAAATAGTATCCATAAATATTATACCTTATCTTACCTGTAATGGCACTATTTTTTTGAGGAATCATTTTATATATAAGAAAGAGTTCGCATGCGAACTCTCTCGCGATGCGCGTTTGCGTGGCAATAAGTTCCTTATCCGCACATCTGCGATCCCCCGGAGGGCTTTTATTTTATAGGAAATGCGGAGCATTTTCCTACAAAATAAAAAAGCTGCCCCACAAACCATAAGTCTGGTTCATAGAAGCAGCCTGCCTGCCGGTTTAGGGAACGATTAATTTTTGCCCTGCTAAAATTTTATTTTCATCCTCTATACCGTTTAGCTTTTTAATCTTTTCCATATAAGAGTAGGTGTTATATAGTTTAAAACTAATACCTGCCAGGGAATCTCCTGACTTTACGGTATAATATTTTACAGTAGCACTGGCTTCTTGAGACGGTTCTTCCTTGTCCTTATTTTCTTCTTTTTGAGCGGCTTGAGTTGGTACCTTTTCTGCATCAGGCTCATTTTTTTCATTATCGGCAGTCTCTTGCTTATCACCTGGCTCGCTGTCCTTCTGGTTATCAGTTTTTGCATTATCACCCTCTTTGGGGGTACTTGTTATGTTACCGTTTACAGTCTCTACTTCTACTTCATCTTCTTTTCCTTCTGCAGTATCTTTATCTCCTGTGGTATCCTTATCTACCGAGTCATCCTTTACCTCATTGCCGTCCTTATCCTCATTGCTTTCTTTATCACCGCTGCTGCCGTCTGCTACCTGCTGATTTTCTTTCTTTCCTGTACTATTCAAGCTCTGAGATATGGTATTTAGAGCAGTTTCCATATTCCTCATCTTGTCGTAATTATCAAGCATGGTAGCTGCAATCACCAAAACTATTATTGCTAAAAGTGAACTGGCGGCATATAGAAGCCGAACCACATTCCTATCATCCTTTACTTCTTTTTTATCTTGAATAATCGTTCTTATCTTCCTGGTTGCCTGATCGGTATAAGTCTCCTCTATACGCATATCCTCGGATTTATTTTCTATCATATAATTTTGCATTTCTTCATTCTTTTCATAATATATGTAGTATCCGTTCTGCTTTACCATTTGGCTGCCTTCATGAAAATAAAAGCCTTCTTCCTTTTCCATACTATCCATTTTAAGAAGGGTTTTATCCGACCCTGAAAAATTATCGATATGTATCTTTCTGACTTTTTCGCTGCTCTCTAAGAAAAACTCCGGACCAATTAATGCCCAGCCAATAATTTCAACATCTGTAAAATATTTTTTTATGGCCTCATAGATGCTTGTCCAACCCTCGTCTGTTAATGCAATGCCATTACCCAGATCTGCATCTTTCATTTCTATGGCACCTTTTATAAATAATTTCTTATGTTCTTCCCCATTCACATAGTATCCTAGCAGTATTGCCACCCTGCAGCCTGCAGGCTCTTTATCTGATAATTGTTTTATAAAGGTCATTACATAGTCTTCTACATATATTACTTTATTACGATTTCCAATACTTCCTACTTGTCTTATGTTCTTAGGTATTTTAATGGGTACGGCATTTGCACTCTCAGACCCGTTACTCACGTTCTGGCCTTTACCGTATGCATTGTCCATAATTTAATTTCCTCCTGACCTAGTTACTTTTAGACATTGATATGACTTTACTGCCATTTATCGTAACATATAGAAAGAGATTATTATGTCAAAACACTACCGAAAGGTCATATATATTATTGGGTAAATATTTATTTTTTCTTTATTTTTCATTGTTTTTTGATAGGACAATACCTTCTGTTATCTTGTACTGACTGAAAATCATTTATTTTTGCAGAAATTTGACTTGTAAATTATTACTAATAACTGACTATTTTACATTTTTGCGGTAATACTTTTGGTATTACAGAATAAGGTTGTAGTGTACGAGTATAAATAGGAGGTTTTAATGAATAGAGAATTGGAGATAGAAAAAAAGCTTTATTATTTCAATACAAAGGATCGATATTCCGTATACGATTTCAGCAGAACACTGCATGAATTAATACAAAGTAAGTTATATAAAAACAGACAACTGGTTTTCTTATGTATAGGTTCTGACCGGGCAACGGGAGATTGCTTAGGTCCTATTGTTGGCTATAAATTATCTAAATTAAAACAACACAATATTGCATTGTACGGAACTTTAGAACAGCCTGTCCATGCTAAGAACTTAAGTGAGACAATCAGTTATATTAAGACCCATCACCGGAATGCTTTTGTTGTGGCTATTGATGCTTCTCTTGGTAAATCCGGCCACATTGGCTATATTACCCTGGGAGAAGGCCCTCTTCTGCCCGGTGCCGGTGTAGATAAAGACCTTCCTCCGGTTGGTGATATTTTTATTACGGGCATTGTTAATTTTTCAGGAATGCTCGACCATATGCTCTTACAGACCACCCGGTTAAACATAGTAATGGTATTGGCTGATTATATTTGTTCCGGCATTAACTACTGTTTTTATAAACTTGGAAATAAATAAAAAAAAATTTTGGTTAACTATAAAAGGATTGCACCGACACAGGCGAACTTTTCCTTTGTCTTTTGCAATCCTTCTATTATTTAACTTTCGCCTCTATAAAAGCTTATTGCTTCTGATACGGTAGAAAGCTGGTTTTCTTCTATAATCTGAATTAGTTTTTCTAATTTGTCAACAGACATAAATTCTTTTCCCAAATATACTTCATAAGTATTGGTAATCTCCATGGATAGGTTCTTTATGTTCTCCTCCAGAGCTTTAATATCTGCATATATTTTGGCATAGTCCTGCTTTAAGACATTTAACTCCTCTTGATACCGGAATGTAATCTCTTCTTTGATTACATGTTTGGTCGTATTTTCAAAGATTCGCAGTGCTTCTTTTTTTTGTTCCATAACTTCACTGAGCTCTCTGTCTAACTCAGCTAATTCCTGGTCAAAATCCTCAAGACCATATATACTCTCATCCTTATCTTTAATGATGCCCTTGCGGATTTCATTTCTTTTCTTACGATTTAGCATCATTTGAATTCGAAGCTGTCCCACGTTACCCAGTACTTTAATATGCTTACTCTTAATGTTACTGTCAAGAAGCATATACAGTCCGCCAAAAACTACAACCAACAAAAGATAGACCAAGAACAGATATATCATTTTTCCTTCTGGCAGCCATAGACTATATATAATATAGGGAATCGCCAACAATATTACCACCAGCGTAAGCATTATAATAAGAGCATCTAACAGTCCTTTCGGTAAAAATATAGCATAAAAAAGCCGGCTGTTACAAAGCAGGGGTATTTTGTGCAATTTGAACTGCTCCCTGATATCCATTGCCATCTGCCTGTATTCTTCCTTTAATCCCGCCGTTTCCGCTTCAATGCGTTCACTAACCTTTTCTGTCTTAGACCTCTCTTTTTTACTTCTGATTTTTTTTATTCGGTTACGAACCTTGTCCATCTGCTCATTATAGGCATATTCGATTTCCTCTTTTCGCTTTCTATGCGTGCTTGAAATTTCTTCCAGAATATCTTTTTCTTTATTCTTTATGTTTTTTTCCAGTCTGGCTTCTTCAGAGGTTAATTCATCACAATTATCCCTATAGTTATTTAATTCGGTTATCTTGTCCTTTACAGCATTCAGCTCCTTCAGACCACCGGATAAAATATTTCCTTCCATGTACTTTCCTCCCAATTAATGCAGGATTTTTTCGTGCTTTCCTTAAATTAGCTGCCTTATCATCTCTTTTTTCCTTTATCATGCATAAAACCCTTTTTATTCGGCTTAATTTACTTCCAGACATATAATAAGACAATCTATTTAATTTAGATTTTACTAAAAACAGCAGGAAAGGTCAAGAAGGAGGACACTACTCTTTTTCGCCTTTTTCCTACGAATTTTTCTTTATATAAATCTGCAATGCTTTAATCACAAGATAAAGTACATAAAATCCTAATACCACACCAGCCAGAATGAGTAAATAATATAATATTATAAATATATTTAGCGCCATATTTATTCCTCCTATCTTTCATTTATTCTATCAATAATCAATCTGTCCCGTCAAGACTACTGTTTCTTAATACAATCTATTTTTCATCGGACGTCTATCACAAGCAGATTTTTCCAAACCCCGACATCCTATTCTTAGCTTCTATAAATAAAGGACTATATACCGATTACCTGCTCAAATTAGACCAGTACCCGTATATAGTCCTTATGTACTACTATTTATATATTACAAAATAAATTTTCTTATTACAACTTGAAGGTCTCCCGCAAGTTTTGCAAGATTTTCACTGGAACCAGCCATCTCCTCGATGGAAGCTGATTGTTCCTCTAGAGAAGCCGTCACTTCTTGTGTAGAAGCAGAATTCTCTTCTGCAATAGCCGAGAGATTCTGTAACGTATCCATAATCTGGTTCTTCATCTCTTCCATTTCCAGTCCTGATACATTTAAACGCTCCACGCCTTCCTTAGCTCCCTGAATTGCTTTCGCGATATCAAGATAACTGTTTTTGCTGGACTGCACTCCCTGGGTCTGCTCCTGAATAAGTACCGTCATATGCTCGATTGTTTTTACTGCATCCTGAGAATTATCCTGAAGCTCTCTTACCATGTCATCAATTTCACTCGTTGAGGCGGCAGACTGTTCTGCAAGCTTTCTGATTTCTTCTGCAACAACAGCAAAACCTTTACCGGCTTCTCCTGCTCTGGCAGCTTCAATAGCGGCATTTAAAGATAACAGATTGGTCTGTTCTGCAATGGATGAAATTACGCTGCTGGCTTGACTTATTTTATTGGAACTTTCGTTGGTTTTTATGATTACTTCCCGGATTTGTTTGGAGGCTTCATTGTTTTCGTTCGTTTTATCAGAAAGTTTTTCGATTTCTGTTAATCCTTCCTCCAGTACATCCACTACTTTTTTTGTAGCAGTGTTTAGTCCTCCTAAGTATTCCTGGTCTTTTTCTATTGCTTCTCCAAGGCTGCCAGCTTTTATGGAGCCATCCTCTGTATGTCTTGCCTGGTCAGATGCACCCTTAGCAATTTCACCAACTGTTAATGCCACTTCCTCAGATACGGAGGCAGCTTGCTGTGAGGTTACCGATAATTCTTCCGAAGCCGCTGCCAACTGTTCAGATGTATTGGTAATTTCTCCTATAATACTTCTTAAATTTACTGCAATGTTTTGCAAAGCATTCGCAAGGGTTCCTGTTTCGTCCCTACGTTTTAAGTACTTGGCATCTACATCCTGCCCAATGTTCAGCTGGGAGATTTTTTCCGAATGTTTTACCATATTAACAATGGGCATGGTAATGGATTTGCCTAGTATGTATACCACAAACACACTGACAATTAAAACAACCGCACCTAATAAAAGCAATAGATATTGAAGTCCCTGTATGGGATTTAGTAATTCCTGATGGTCTGCAATATTAACAAATATCCAATCAGTTCCATCAACTGCACTATAGCCTGCATACCAGGACTTTCCTTCCATTTTATAGTCTCTGATACCATCCTTTTCTTCAATCATGCGGGAAAATAGCCCTGATAAGGTTGCTGACTCAGCATCCTCCTCTGTTACCTGAAAGGGGTTATAAAGGCCTAATACTTTTTCTTTGTCCGGATGAGCGATTATACTGCCTTTGCTGGTGATAATATAACCATAACCATTTTCTCCGTAACCGGTATCAGCTATCATCTCACTAAGTGCATTTCCGTCACTTCTTCCAACTAAGGCTCCTACAATCTGATTTCTATTGTATATAGGAGTTGCCACCATAACAACAGGCTCATTTGTAATCGTGTTTATGATTACTTCTGATACATTTGTTTCGCCATTTAACGCTTTTTTTATGTAATCCAAATCTCCTACGGATTCTTTACTATTATCTGAATAGTAAGCCATGCCGTCTTTTCGTACCACTCCAATATCCAAGAATTCCGAACCTTCTAACATCTCTTCTACAGCAGGTTTTTGAGCGGACCAGCTCATACTTCGTATGTCCTCATTCATGGCCAGCACTTCCAGCGCCCGCTTTAGCACCTGTATTCTGCTGGCAATCAGTTTAGAATCTTCTTCTGCCAAGGATACAATGGAATCTTCTGCCTGCTCTGTAATGACTCTGCTGGAAAATATAATGGAAATTCCACCCAAGGCGATGGAAGAAGCCAATACCAGCAGGGAAAAATAAATTATCAATTTTGTTTTGATGCTCTTCATGTTACCCTCCAAAATTTGTACTGATTAACAAAATGCGCATGCCCGTCACAAGTATGTACGATAATCTACTTAAATATGCTTATACGGCTTTAAAAGCCCCTCTTTTCCAACATTAGAAAAAAGGGGCCCTGATCACGATGTATGCAACCGGCTGCCTTGTAACTTGTACTTAGGCCCTTGGCTTTGCGTCCTTATTTTTCAATAAGTTTGCCTTTTCATTATGCTATTTTTTTTAAAACACCTATAAACATCGGTCATTATTACCGATTGGTATAAATTATCGATTGGTTCAAATTTTATAGCTCTTTTTACCAATTATTAGCTTCATGCATAGTTATTATAATACATTACTTTTATTAGTTGTTCAATAATTTATTTTGACAAAATATCATCACTTTACTTTATTTTTTTGCATGTTTTTGTCACTTTATAATATTAAGTGAAAGACCTGTAAAGTTTATATATAAACGTTTTCACATTTTTTTCATATTTTAGACAATAATTCTTCACATTAGAGCATTATAATAATCTCATAAATCAAGGAAGTTCTTCTCCCTTGTTAACATAGAAAAACTTTTTCATTATAGGGTTACTGTTATCTGTTGTTTTACACAGATATCCCCCCTAGATATTAATATAACAGTAACCCTTCCCTCTCCTCTTAATCTAATGTTATTCTAGGTAATTACAAAACTCATTGATTGAAATAGGGAAGTAGGCAGAATGACCAAAATAAGGGTGACTTGCCACTGCATCGGAACCCGTTTTGGGTCATTTTGACTAATTCCATCTCATAATCAGCGGTTTCGCAATTGTCTATAATATTATTCTTATCCCTTTAAACCTGTTGTTGCAATACCCTCAACAAAATATTTCTGCGCCATAAAGAAGAGCAGTATTAATGGCACTACGGATACTAATGCCATAGCCAGCACCTGATTCCAGGCTATGTTAACACCAATATCCAAGGACATTCTCAGTGCCAGAGATAACGGATATTTATTTACTGAATTAATAAATATCAGAGGATTCATAAAATCATTCCAGGTCCACATAAACTGGAACAGCCCTGCGGAAAACAAAGCTGGTTTCATAAGGGGAAGAAGTATATTCCAAAAAACCCGGAAGGTTCCGCATCCGTCTATATATGCCGACTCATCCAAATCTCTCGGCATTCCTCTGAAAAACTGGATAAGCTGATAAATAAAGAAGGGATAACAGGCAAACAATGCCAGCATATAAAAAGGCAGGTAAGAATTAAGCCATCCAAACTGATTAAATAAGGTGTATCTCGGAATGATTATTACCGCATTGGGAAGCATCAACGTAGCAATTAAAATAGTAAATAGTACCTTTTTAAACGGAAAATTGAACCTTGCAAAACCATAGGCTACCAATGAACTGGATATGACCGTAAAAATCACAACCGGAATTACCAGAATAAATGTATTCTTATAAAAAGATAGGTAAGTAATTCTGCCATTTCCAATCCAACCATTAATATAACCACTCCAGTCATAATTTTTTGGCAAAAGCTTGGCTGAACCAAATATTTCAGCATTTGTTTTAAATGTGGCAAAAAACAGCCATACAATCGGATAAATCATTAGGATTCCAAACAGAGCCATAAAGACATATACCGTTATTTTTCTTTGCTTCTCCTTTTTCATAAAAATACCCTCTGTATAACACATCTGAAAACAGATGTGTTACTGCCACAAATAAAAATGTGAAAGAATTCCTATGTGGCATTCCTCTCTTTTATATAATTTTCTTTCACATAGATCCTATTGCTTCTAGATATCACTTAATCATCGTAATGAACCCACAACTTAGAGGAACCAAAAAGTACTGCTGTCATTATCATAATAAGTACAAACATTACCCAGGATACGGCACTGGCATAACCCATTTTAAAGTTAGAGAAGGCTTCTGTATAAAGCTTCATTCCCAGTACGTAAGTCGCTTTATTAGGCCCTCCGTTGGTTACAACAAAAGCTGATGTAAAATTCTGAAAAGCCTGTATAGTCTGCATAATCAGATTAAAAAATAATATTGGTGTAATAGAAGGGAAGGTAATGGCCCAATATGTTCTCCACTTACCAGCTCCATCTACACCTGCTGCCTCATATAGTTCTTTAGGAACCTGTTTTAGTGCCGCTAATAAAAGAACCATGGAGGAACCAAACTGCCAAATCTCCAGCAAACTAATGGTAGCCAATGCAGTTGCCGGATTACCCAGCCAATTGGGACCCTTGATTCCTACTATGCCCAATACACTATTTATAGCACCGTCACTCATAAACATAAGCTTCCACAAGATTGATACTGCTATACTTCCACCCATCAGGGAAGGAATATAGTATATGGTACGTACCAAATTAATTGCTTTTAATTTTTGATTTAGAATCAATGCCACTACCATTGCTATTACCAGTTTTCCGGGCACGGTAATAAATACATAGCCAAAAGTCACCTTAATGCAATTTATAATATCCTTATCAACCGTAAATAAACGCTTGTAATTTTCGAGTCCAATCCATTCAAAGGAAGCAATATTATATTTAGAAAATGAAAATATAAAAGAACTTAAAAAAGGATATGCTTGAAATATAAGAGCTCCAATAATCCAGGGTGCAATATAGACTAACCCCATCATATCCCGTTTTGTATAGGCACGGACTTTTCGTCCCACTAGCTGTTGTTTCATAATTTCCTCTCATTCCGTCGCCAAGGGCGGCATATATCTACCGGCAAACAGATAATTTTTTACAAAATAAGGGCTGCTGCAAAGAGTTTGCAGCAGCCCGTTAAAATTACTGCTGTGCCAGGAAGTCATCAATAAGCGCAATTGCATCATCTGCTACTTTTTCAGTTGTGGAGTTGCCATAAGCAATATTTTCCACCATATCTATAATAATTTGAGAAATCTCTGAACCGGTAGTATAACCATGTTCCGATGTACCATTTAACGCTGAGGCAAAATCCAAAGCATCTTTTACAACAGGATTAATTAATTTATTTTCATTCAGTATTGCACGATTCTTTTCTATTGCCGGTACAGACCTTAAATCCTTAAGAGTTAGAACTGCTTCTTCGCTATTGAAAAAATAATCCCAGAACGCTGCTGCTACTTCCGGATATTTACATGTTTTAGCAGTTGCCATCACCTGAGGCGGTGCTGTTAAGTATCCATCATTTAATCTTCCTTCCGGAAGAGGAGACTGGATTGCAATAAAATCCTTATCTTCTGCGCCATATGCATTTATTAAATTGTTAGCGGTTGAAGCAAAGCCCAATGCAGATACAAACTCTCCGGCAATCCACTTGGTGTTGGTATCAGTAGCATTGTAAAATGGTGCACTTTCCTGCGCCGGCTGCAACGTACCTGAATCATATAATAGCTTCACATACTCTAAAACTTCAACCAATTGTTCCTTCGTAAAACTTCTCGCTTTGGCTTCATCATTAATAAAAGGATATCCTGTTTTTTGCATAATCATAGGACGTATTATCTGTCCTGCTATTGTTAATGTATCTAGATTTAGCATATACGTATTCGAATTGTATTCCTGGACTTTTCTACCCATTTCTATAAGGGAATCCCAGGTAAGCTGTGATGTGTAATCCAGACCGATTTTATCTGCCAATGCTTTGTTTAATACCAAAGCAGAACCTGCACTTCCGGTTGGTACTGCGAAGAGTTTGCCATCAAATTCTCCGTAGTTTTTTAACAAAGTTTCATCAAATACGGTAAAATCAAAATAATCCTGGTATTCCTTATAGTCAACAAAGTAATCCCCATTCTCTACAAGTTCAAAAAACCATGCCGGGTCACACTGTATCAAATCTGCCGCTGTCTCACTATATAACTGAGTTACGAGCTTTTCTTTATACCCTTCATTTCCACCATACTCGGGCTCAATTGTAACATTAGGATAAAGCTCCATAAACTGGTCAATTACTTCCAGTGTTGCATTGTTTCTTTCATCTCCTCCCCACCACATAAAACGCAGGGTAACCGGCTCATCGGTTATATTCTTTAATTGATATCCGGATTCGGTTGTTTTAACCTCATTATCTTTTGCCGCATCGTCCTTTCCCTCCTGTCCGGACTTTGCTGTTTCCTGATTCTTTTCCGTTTTAGCACAACCTGCCAGCATGGAAACTGATATCACCAATACTAAAACCAATGCCAATGCTTTTTTCATAACTACACCCACTGCATACCACAGAGTACCTGCGGTACTGCCACAAATAACAAGTCGAAAGAATCCTCTTGTGGCTTCCTTTCTTTGTAATTTTCTTTCAACCCAGGCAAAATATGAGCACCTTCTCTTCATACTCTGCTCCACTGCACACTTTTCTCTTTAAGCAGTGTATAAATACCATAAGTTATTGTAAATCTATTATAATCCCCTTCCGTTTATAAAAACAGTACCCACAGTTTTTATATAGTATCTTAATATGGTTAAATATCTTACAAAGGTATCATTTTTTGCCATTTGTTTTCATTACTTATGTTTACACACAACCAACTGGTAAATATGGTTTGCATATGATATCATTAGTATAGCAACTAGGTGGAATAATTTCATATGGAAGGACGAGACCATGTACAACCTTATTATCATAGACGATGAAGAGCATGTAAGCAGCGGTATCTCTAATATTTTCCCTTGGGAAAATATTGGCTTTCAGGTAGTTGGTATTTTTAATAACGGGCAGTCTGCTCTGGATTATATAAAACAAAATGTTGTACATGTAGTAATGACTGATATCCGTATGCCCAGACTTTCAGGCATTGATATTGCAAAACAACTTTTACAGGACAGACCTGCTATTAAAGTAATCTTTATGAGCGGTTACAGTGATTTTGAATATATGAAATCAGCTATCATAAATTCAGTTAGCGACTATCTGCTTAAACCGATTAAATATGAAGAGTTGTTAACCTGCTTTCAAAGAATCTATGAACACTTGAACAAAGAACATAATGTTCAGGAACCGGAACAGCAGGATTCCTATTACACGCAGATTATTAACACTACCCTCCAATATATTGATAATCATATAAAGGACGCTTCCTTAGACGAACTTGCTATTCAGATAAAGATGAGCCCCAGCTATCTCTCCCGGTTAATAAAAGAAAAATCAGGAAAAAATTTTTCTACTTATCTGCTGGAGGCACGTATGAAAAAAGCAGTAGCTATGCTTAAATCCATTGACTACAAGCATTATGAGATTGCATTTATGGTAGGCTATGATAATCCTAAGAATTTTTCCAGAACCTTTAAACAATATTATGGGATGTCACCAAAAGAATTTCGTGACCAAAGAATGAAATAGGAATGGTACTATATGCGTAAACGATTATTTTTCAGAAAATTTATATTATACTTTTCTATTATTATGCTCCCCCTTGTAATAACGCTGTTTATCTATTCGAGCTTTTCAAAACAATCCCAGATTACCAAAGCCCAGCAGACAACTGAACAATCCCTGGCGCTGGTAAATGATTCACTTAATATATCCTTAGAAAATGCAACCTATCAGAGAAATTTATTAACCGGTGCACCGCGGCTAATGACTTCCTTAAAGAAAATCCTTACAAGAAATGCGATGAACTATTCGGATGTAGTATTTACAGACTCTATTAAGCTATTAATTAATATATCCATTAATTCCAATCTAAATATTCATTCAGTCTATCTAAGTATTGACAATGCTGATCGTTTTTTTAGTTCCGACAACGGCATCCAGTCCATTGACAAATACAAGGATAAACAATGGCATACCATATATTCCTCCCATAGTAAAGAAATAAAAACCTGGACCTGCAGGCGCACATATTATGAATACGGCCGTCCGGTTCAACTTGTTAGTATCTTTCTTCGGCTAATTAATGCACGAGGAGTTATTGTAGTAAACCTGTATCCTGACCGTCTTCAATCAATGGTAAACCAAACCTTCTTTAATCAGAAAGAATCTGTCTTTTTACTCAATTCGGAGAATCAGATACTACTCAGTAATGATGCCGGCTCTAACGATACTGATTTTTTTGAGAACTCCCTAAGCAATCAGTTATTCTATGATAAAATGGACGCTTTAAAACCAACAAAAATACGAGTAGATGGTAATACTTATTATGTTACCTTTACCCAGGAATCAGAATATGGCTTTCGGCTGCTCTCTCTAATAAAGGAACAGGATTATTATACGTTGTCCACTTACCTGAATGCAACTTTTATGATAATGGCCATCTGTGCTATAATTATGTCCCTAGCCCTGTCCTTATATGTTACTTATAAAAACGTATTCCAGTTTTATTATATATTTGACATATTAAATGATGCAGAACAAGGACGTCTTAATATGCTGAAACATCCAAAATATCTAATGGATGAATTCAGCTTAATCATTAACAATGTAATAAAAATGTTTGTTAAAAATGAAAACTTAAAGAACGAACTGACTGAAAAACAACACATGAAGACAAAGACAGAACTTACCGCCTTGCAGTTACAAATTAATCCCCATTTTTTATTTAATTCCTTGCAACTGTTAGATAATCAGGCCTACAGCATGACCAATCAGTACACAGAGTTAAATACTACAATTCAGAAATTATCCTCTATTTTAAAATATACTCTTGCCTCTCCCCAAGAGGCAGTTACCTTACGGGAGGATTTACACCAGATCCATTCCTACGCTGACATTAATTATAAGCGATATCCGGATATGTTTATCTTATATTTTGATTATGAAGAGGAGACTTTGGATAACTATGTATTCCGTCTTCTTCTACAGCCACTGATTGAGAACAGTCTTTATCACGGTATCCGGCCATTAAACCATTCCAGAGGCGGCTTAATTAAACTGAAAATATACTGTCATGACGGTTACCTGCACTTTTATATTCTGGACAATGGTATCGGAATCGAAAAGGAACACCTAAAGAGGCTGCGTCTCTTGCTTAATTCAACAGAAATTAATACCGGACACATTGGGCTTACCAACACCAATAGCCGGCTTGTATTATACTTTGGAGAAGAAAGTAAAATTCATATTATGAGTAAAGCAGGTTATGGAACTATTCTTCATTTTAAGATACCGCAGATTTCTGCAAAGGAAGATATCAAAATTACATTCTAACGTTAAATAAGGACTGTACAAATATTTCAAATACTCATATTTGTACAGTCCCTGTTACTATATTTTGTTGCTATATTCTCTTACATACATTTTTAGCTTACATAATCTTTATGGCTCATCTTATATCCAATCTTTTGCCCAAAGTGTGTTTAAAAAAATACTGTACCACTCTGAACCCTCTAGTCTGGCATATGCATTTTATAGATGCACTCTAATCTTCATATTCCTTGTAATCCAAGAACAAGAAATCTGCATGCACTCCATCTCCTTGTAAATCGGAGCAATTTACTCCAAGCATGGAACCTGTAAAACCGTTTCCTTCAATATGTTCATCAGAGATGTTTTTCATATCCTGAGCCTGTCCCACCATGTAGTAGTCTACACCATTAAGAGAATAGTAAAACCTTACTTCTTCGTGGCGAATTTCTGCCTTTAAATAACAGATATCTAAATCTTCAGGCAAATATACAGCTTCACTATCTTTTATATCCTTATTAATAATAGTGGACAGATTTAATAACAGTCCCTCTTCTTCTTTTGTCATACGAAGATGGTAACAATTATCATAGTTATAATAAACCAACAGCCCTGCCATATGTTTTTCATGTCTGGGTTTAAACCTCATAGCAGCAGTGAAATCACAGCTTAGACTCTGTTGAGGGCGGGCTAACAGTCCCTGTTGATATTTTGACGCCACCGAACAGCCGCCCTGAATACGAAGTACACCGTCAGTAACTTCTATCCCGTTTGTCTTAAAGGAACGACGAAGCGTCATATAATCCAAAGGGATTTCCCCTTTATCAAATACTGTTCTCGCAGAGTTATCTTTCACCGGTGCTGCCACATTCGGTACTTCATAAAATAATTCCGGATTGCCACTGTCATTCGCAGATAGTTTAAACCATTCATCTTCTGTCCACGTTACATTTTGCATTCCCGTTTCCCTTCCCAGAATACTATACCCCTTCAAAGGTCTGGAACATAAGTGTGCCATATACCAGTTTCCGTCATTCCCTTCAATAACCTGTGCATGTCCGGCACGCTGCAAAGGACTGTCATCTTTTCCGGCCGCTGTTAGGATGGGATTAAAAGGGCAGTCTTCATAAGGCCCATATATACTTCTGGAACGAACTACTGTTACACAATGATTCGCTCCGGTGCCTCCTTCCGCACAAACCAGATAATACCAGCCATTACGTTTCATAATATTAGGACCTTCTGTTGTTCCACGTGAAGTCCCCCGGAATACTCTAACCGGCTCACCTAATAAACATTCTTTATTCACATCATATTCCTGAACATCAATTCCGCTAAAACGGTATTGATCTGCCCGGTAATCCATTGTCATATTAACAAAGTATTTTTTACCGTCCGTATCGTGGAATAAAGATGGGTCAAATCCGGAACGGTTAATTGATATGGGTTTCGTCCATGGTCCTTTTACATCCTTAGCAGTAATTAGGAAATTGTGTGTATCCTTATATTTGGAACGGTCTGTATAGACAATGGTGTAGGTCAGATAGAAGATGCCCTTGTCATAGGTCAGATTCGGTGCCCAAATTCCACAAGACATATCTAAACCGGTAAGGTTAACTTCTTCCTCGTTAGTTAGGGCATAGGATGCAATCTCCCAGTTTACCAAATCTTTGGAATGGTGGATACATACTCCCGGAAACCATTCAAAAGTTGACGTTGCGATGTAGTAATCTTCTCCTGCCCTTACTAAGGATGGGTCCGGATGGAATCCTGCTATTACAGGGTTTTTAATTTTCATGGATAATCCCTAAGTTGTACCCCGGATGATAGGAGGGGGTACTACCGCCAATAATCCAGATAAAAGGTATTATGAGCGGCTTCCTTTCTTTTGATTTTGATAACGATATCCCTCAGACCCTGTAGATGCTAACAATAGGGTGCTAAAGGGAGTGCCTGTTATCATTTTATACGGAATTCTCTGTAAACACAAGGTATCTGTTTTATGAAATGGAATCATATTTTGTCCTGGACATAGCTAATAGTTTTGATAAAATTAAATAACACGTATTTTAATTTCATTTTATTGTGAACGCAAATGTAAGTTGCGGATTTGCAATTTTAGGTTGGTGTTATTTTAGTGTAAAGTCCATTATAATTTAAATATAATAACAAAGAAAAGAGGTAAAAATCATGGGATTTGCAGATAACTTAAAATTAATCAGGCAAGAAAGACATATTTCTCAGGAAGAGTTGGCTGAAATAATCGGAGTGAGCCGTCAAGCTGTTTCTAAATGGGAACAGGGTGGGGGATATCCAGAAATGGAAAAATTGCTTATTTTATCTAAAGAACTTAACGTATCTTTAGATTATTTAATGCTAGGTGAAATAAAGTCCAACGAAACCAACAAAACTATATCTAATAGCTTACTTGTACCAACTGGTAAAATTACAATTAAATCATATGATGGAAAATCAATTGTTAATTGCTATAAAGTTCTAGCATCACATGTAATGTTCAAAGCAAAAAATAATGAGCCTAAATATTGGCTGATTGGTGTTAATAGTGGAGCGTTTTGGGGAGAAAAATCAATTGTACTTGGTTGGTATGCCGAAGAAGAAAAGATAAAAAAAGAGATGGATGAAATTGCAGAAGCAATTACTAATGGTGTACCAGCATATGAATTAAAATACGCAGTAAAAGTCAAGAATAAAATGTTACGAGTAAAAATAGATGACGAGTAACTTAACTTTTATAAGTAGAAAGAACGCGTCGCATTGCGACGCGCCTGTAGAAAGTCATAAATCAAATCTACTAATTTAGCTTTACTGAAACTGTACAAGTATCTTACCATCAGAATCAGCAACATACCAGGTAACACTAACACACCTGCCTCTCCATCCATAGCTGGTATCATTATAATCCATACATGTTACAGGAATTAGCAGATAATCATTATATTCTTTTACACTTGCACTATAGTCCAATTTCTTTTTTTGTTTGTAAAAAAGATTAATAAACGATTTGACCAAATTTTTCTTATTAGTTCCAGATGTGAAGCGGGATACCGTAATCAACTCTTCACCGTCTACTTTTGCACAATAGGTTTCATTTCCCAAAATATTAAAGGATTCTGTACCAGTGGTCTTGTAAATATAAGAAGAAGTTTTACCTGTCTTTGTATTATATTGATAATGCTTCTCACCACTATCGGTTCCGTTATAGAAAATGCTGTTGTCATTATGATATATCTGTTCTTCATATAGCTGCTTTACAATAACAGATTTTTTATTTGTACTGGAATCTAATTTTTTAAGTGTTCCATACCAATAGCTGCCGGAACCCTCATGTGTACCATATTGATAATAAATATCTCCGTTTATTTTAGAGACATCGGACACGATTGGAATCGTCCGGTCCATTTCAATTTTGTCTGTGGTCAAAACTGTCAGCTTTGTCTGCTCCGGTATTAGTGTGTATAATGTCAGCTTTGAAGAGGCTTCATTATATTGGCTAAAGTACAGTGTCTTATCCAGCTTTTTTACAAAATGAAAGGTCATGTTACCAGTATAAATCAGTGTCGGTTTCTTGCTGTCATAATCTCTTTTACATAGCTTACTTTCTTTGCCTTTATTAACGGTATAGTAAATACCACTGTCATCAAGACATTGCATATAGCCATTACAAATAGTTTTTTTATCTTTGGCATCAATGGAAACGGAATACGTTTGATAAATATCTTTTTCTCCTATATAGCTGGTATAATATAGGGTATTATTATGAATCATCATGCCTAAAATATCATTCTTTGACGATATTAACCTGGTTTTATTACCCGTAGCAACCTGAAACCGGTGAATGTCATATGAATATTCATCACCTTCTACTCTCTGAATATAATAGATATTTCCTTCATCTTCCAGCATAGGAGAATTTTCATAAACAATTGCAGTAGTAGCTGCACTGGTAATAGGGATATTCTGAGGTAGTAAAAAGCCAATTACTAAAAAGACTAAAATTAAACTGAGTATTCGTTTTGGAATTTTGTTCATTACATTCTCCTTATTCTAAATAGTTTTATTATTAAAACAATCAGGGTTTGTTTATTCTGCATTAATTGTTATTTTATATTGAGTATACTTCATCCATATTTTAGTATATTATTACTTTCGTTTCAATTACTATTTTGAATACTTAGACTTTTTCTTAGATTTTTCTATTATTAATTTGTAGAAGCTTAGCTTATGCGTAATCTTTTCTGAAAGCAGGAAGAAAAGCGGGCTCCCTGAATAAAAAATAGACCTGAGACAGGGCGGTAAAGGCGAATTAATTCTTGGTTCACCTGCCTATCTAGGTCTGGATTTATATTATTCTGCGAGGTTTTCGCATTAATTTTCCATTATGTCTACAAGGATAAACAGGGGTTACCTCTGAATAATACGAGGCGGCTCTGACAACACCCACTTCTCTCTTATAATTCAATCCTGCCTTCTAATGCCCTTAACAGAGTGACCTCGTCAATGTACTCTAGATCTCCTCCTACAGGTACTCCGCTGGCAATGCGGCTTACTTTAATTCCGCTGGGCTTTATGAGTTTACTGATATACATAGCCGTGGTTTCTCCCTCAAGACTTGAGTTAGTGGCTATTATAACTTCATCTACCTCTCCTTGCAGACGGAGTATTAATTCTTTTAACTTGATATCATCCGGACCGATTCCAAGCATAGGGGATATAGCTCCATGGAGAACATGATAAACCCCTTCGTATCTTCCGGTCTTTTCATAGGCGGCTAAATCCCTTGGATTTTCAACTACCATAATCGTATTTTTACTTCTTTTCTCACTGGCACAAATGGGGCAAAGTTCGTTATCTGTTAAGGTAAAACAATTGTTGCAATATCTGACATTTGCTTTGGCTGTGGTGATTGCCTGTGATAAATTGTTTACCTGATCTTGTGGCATATTTATTATATGAAATGCCAGTCTCTGGGCAGTTTTTGCACCAATACCCGGAAGCCTTGACAATTCCTCTATTAACTTGCTTATCTGACTGCTATAGTAATCCATGGGCTCTTCTCCTTTTCAGATATATCATACTTGAAAGTTTAAAACAATTCAAGGCAAGTTTGAAATCTTCCATGCAAATTATGATATAATCAAGAGTACTATGTAATTCTACAATTACATTTTTAAGGAGGGGAAAGTTATGTCACAATGGTTATATCAAGACTATACAATTGGCAGTGCCTTAAAGAATCTTAGAAAAAAAGCCGGATTATCACAAGAACAAGTTGCTTCCCAGCTCCAAGTTATGGGTTGTAATGTTTCAAGAGCTATGTATGCACAAATGGAAACCGGTTCTTATAGTATTCGCATCAGCGTTCTTGTGGCTCTTAAACAGATATTCAAGGCTGACTACAGCGATTTCTTCGCAGATTTACCGTAGCAAAAAGGCAGCAATCCATGTTTCTATGGCTGCTGCCGTATTATCTGTACCGTATTCTTATCTTTATATGATTAGGGTGACAAAAGCCCTCTTAGAAAAAATATGGCAGCAATTTGCATAAAGCAAAAAAGCGAATGTGCCTATAGAAATGTATTAGATATTCTTTTTTTCATAAGTTGTGTTATATCAGAAAACAGATTTGTCTGAGTGAAGCGAGTTATCTGTGTTCTGATAGGTTTGACATGACTTGAAAAAATTAGAATGTCTTATACATTGAAATTGAAACATGAGTCTTTTGATTTTGTGCAAATTGCTGGTTCGATATAATAAGCAGGGCTTTTGACACCCTAATCCTTTATATTTTAATTAGAAAGGAAATCCACCGCCAAGACCGCCTAACCCTCCGGTAATCTGACCCATAGCAGCCTGTGATTCATCCTCCATCTTACGGAACGCTTCATTAGCAGCTGCCATAATTAAATCTTGAAGCATTTCAATATCGTCCGGGTCAACTACTTCTTTTGATAAAGTAACAGATGTGATTTCTTTTTTACCGGATACTTTAACAGTAACCGCACCACCGCCAGCAGATGCTTCCCATTCTTTTTCTTCAATTTCTTTTGTTTTTTCTTCCATCTGCTTTTGCATTCTCTGAGCCTGTTTCATTAAATTATTCATATTGCCGGGCATTGCTCCACCCGGGAATCCACCACGTTTTGCCATAATAGTCTCCTTTAATCGTTAATCTTCATATTCAATAGTTACATTCTTAATTATCTTAGAGATGTCGGGTATATCCTCCAAGCTTTCCTTTCCCTGGGTCAGAAGTTTTGTCTGTATCTCCACTTCTTTCTTGATAACACTGCGGATTACGTCATTTAGCTCCTGCATATGTCCCTCTTGGGATATTAAATCCTTATCCATAGCATCTTCAAAAACCAGTAATAAGGTATTGTTGTTTCCAACCGTCGGCCTTGCATTCATTAAAGAAACTTTGGTTAACCTTGAAGTTCCAGCCACGATATTGTGCCAGTTCTTTGCGACCTCCTGCAAATCCTCAGACACTGCCTGAGGCAGAATATCCGGAAGCTTTTCCACCGGTGCTTGAGGCGGTGCTGCGTTACCAGTGTCCGACTTTATCATAACTGCCTCTGCCGGTATACCATTTTCTATTCTGCTTTCTATGTTTTTCAGACGGTTTAATATATCTTCATAACTATTACCCATCTGAGGTCTGCAAAGTTTGATAATTGCGACCTCCACCATAACCCGCTTTTGTGTTGCATACTTTATCTGATTAGACAACTCCGAGAAGATACGTATATATCGAATCAGCGTATCCACATCCACTTTTTCGGCTTGTTCCCTTAATAAGACCAGGTTATCAGTAGAAACTTCTATTACCTCTGAAATATCCTCCGAGGTCTTTACTAAAAGCAGATTTCTTAAATACCAGGTAAAATCAACTGTGAATTGTGATAACTCCCTGCCGCCTACGATAAGCTCCTCTAAAAGTATCATACAGGCTGCCACATCATTCTTTAATATATTATCAAGCAACCTTGCAAATACTTCTACATCTACTGCCCCAAGTACTTCCAATACCTTATCATAGGTCAGTTTTTGACCAAAATAAAAAGCTATGCATTGGTCTAAGAGACTTAAGGCATCACGCAGAGAACCATCCCCCATCCTTGCCACATAACGAATGGCTTTATCCTCAGCTTCCACACCCTCCTGGTTTAAAAGATCAGAAAGTCTTGCCGCTATGGTATCAATGGTAATTCGTCTGAAATCATACCGCTGGCATCTGGAAAGTATGGTAATGGGTATTTTGTGTGCCTCTGTGGTTGCCAGAATAAACACAACATAGGACGGCGGCTCTTCCAAAGTCTTAAGCAGTGCATTAAACGCTCCTGCTGAAAGCATATGAACTTCGTCTATGATGTATACCTTGTATCTTCCCTCTGTGGGTGAATACCTTACTTCATCAACAATTTCACGAATATTATCTACACCGTTATTTGACGCAGCATCTATTTCTATCACATTCATAGAAGTCTGGTTCTGTATGGATTTGCACATGGAGCACTCATTACAAGGATTCCCGTCTACGGGATGTTCGCAGTTAACGGCTTTGCCCAGAATTTTTGCTATGGTTGTCTTACCTGTACCTCTTGTGCCGCAAAATAAATAGGCGTGACCTATTCTGTCCGCTTTTATTTGATTCTGCAATGTAGTTACAATATGATCCTGTCCTTTAACATCATTAAAATCGCCGGGACGGAATTTTCTATAAAGAGCAGTATACGACATGCTTACACTTCCTCATTCATTTCTTAGTTGAACGTGTAAAAATACTTTTGATTTCACATTAGCGCCCATTGTATGCCTTAATTCAGGGTGTGAAATTGCTTTTTATTTCACATTAAACTCGTTATTTATTTTACCAATATCAAGGCCTGTTGTCAAAAGTTTCTTAAGTTCCTTTCTCTAAGGATTCACCAAATACTTTTTCGTCTTAAGGGCTGCCTCAATTTTATCAAGTATTTCTTCCGAATCTGCCTCCACTGTATGTAGGTGAATACCATCTGTAAGTTCCTTTAAGGGAACTGTATTTTTTGATTTTACATGTTTTACAAAATCATAAACATCCTGGCGATTCTTTATAATTAAGTCAGCGGCTATTTCTCCGTACAAGTCATGACTTACAATAACATTAAGAACCTTTCCCCCGTTATCAACAATTGTACATAATTCATCTTCAATTTCATCCGTTGTATGTTTCACTAAAAAAGCACGATTTACCTTTTGTTCCTCTTGTAAATAAATCATATATCCTTTTGTAGTCGATAATATGTTTTTATTCACCGCCCTAAGCAGCGCAATATCCTGTACAATAACCTGCCTGCTGACTCCCAGCTTTTTGGCTAGCTCAGTACCGGATATAGGCTCTCTTGATTCTGTCAATAATTTTATTAGTAATTCCCGGCGTTCCTTCCCTTCCATAATGTACTCCTATCTATATGCGTGCACCAGCGTAAGCTGTATGTCCATTATGCTTTTATTCTATAATAACTGCAAAAGAAATGCAAGACAGTAGGGGAACTGTCTTACATTTCCGTTATATTTGTACTGCTTATTTCAGGGGACATACCTGGTGAGTCGATTTCTACAGGCCTTGAAGGAATTTCCGGCTCCGGTTTGTTTTCGATTCGCTCAGGTACAGAAGTAGGTATCACAGAGGGTTCCGGGGAGGGTATCTCTATACCGGGAACTGACTTTGTTTTCTCTTTATCTGTACCGCCCTTATTACTATCTGACTCCGTATCTGTTGCACTAAAACCTATCATAAGTTCATAACTCCTTTTTGCTTTTTTCCTATTCTGCCCCTAACTGCCTGAAAATATGTAAAGCAAGAAAATTATGACGTTTACATTGAACAAATACGTAATATATCAACTCTTCTATATGATATATTTTACTTTAAAGATAATTTAATAAATAGGCTAGCAATGGACTGATACATATTGTGATATAAATAATGGTCAGCCACGGCTGATAATCCACATAAAAGTCCTTATAGGTACAGCGCCAGGGATGTGGTATAACAATCCATCCAACATAATCTATGATGACCGTAATCACTCCCCACAAAATTCCGGTAAGAAGTGCCATCTGCAAGGTTACTTCTGTAAGTCTGGCAAAGTAAATCCCTGCAAAGACGGGAAAGATTACTATGTTATACAAAGGATGAAAAGGCATAGTTTTGGCATATGCCTCAATGTCCTTAAGACTCTCTGTTTTTTCATTCCGAAACTCCATATGTAGTACCGTACCGTTAAAAAGCGTATGGAGGACTCCGATTAAAGTAATAATAAAATATGCAATACCATACCACAAAATAGACTGTAAAAAATTCATATTAGCTCCCTTCTGTGTGCCATAGTACTATCTGTACTTGCACACGTGCAAATCAGGATGTTGAAAAAACCCCTTTTGTTTTTTCACCTAGCTCCCATCTGCGACCTTTAGTTGCGTACAAAATAAAATTTGAATGTATTTTCATTGAATTTATATTCAATATATTTTTATCAAAAAAAAGAGGAATTGTCAAGTAATACCTTATCAAAATAATATCCAAGGCTTTCAAAAACAAATCTTTAATGATATACTAAAAACCGTAGCATATTTCATATAAATATGTATGGATTCTTATAGGTGTGGCGTGTTAATCTTAAACTATTTGGATTATAGCGAAACTGAACTATTGAATTAAATTAGTACAACTCTATCTTAATTTTTGGAAGGAGAGCACCAATGTTCCGATTATGGGCTAAAATATTTAAGGAGAACCGATTGCTTAAGGACACGGTTATTTGTAATGACGATAGTAACTTAACCAGAACAAAGAAGATTTTTGAAGCTATTGATGAAATCTGTTATGAATTTGACTTATCAAAACCTATGTGGCTGGATGCGACTATTGCAGATTTTAAAAAACATGATAAAACACGCTTTACTCAGGATAACTTTATAGAGTCAATCGACTTTGATTTTCTGGAAATTCAAGTAATTGAGGAAGGTTAAGGGTTCCTAATATGAAAAAGAAACGATTACTTTGGCTAATGGGATTTATCCTCCTCTTAAGTATCTATATTATGCGGAAGAATATTGACTTTGAACATGACTCTGAACCCCTTACGATAAAGAATACTGGTTCTGAAGACTCTACAGAAAGTTCTCAAAAAAATATTAATGAAAATGGGGCTTCAGAAATATTAATACAACCGGATACCGCTTCTGAAGCTGAAACAAAAAGTGAACAAAGTAAATCGTATCAAGATAACATTAATTCTGATATACCTACTACAAATAATATGGACAATTCCCAATTGAAAGAAACCGCTGCTTCTGCTCAGCTTTCCAAAGAGAGCTTACAGGCACTTTCTGCCGGAACCGTTATTGATGCCGGACACCTTGGTGATGATTACTTAGATGTGGGATTTTATTCGGAGTCTATTGATAAAGCGTTAACTAGTAGGATTATGGGCAAATCTTACAAGGAAAATACCGACATAACCTTAGAGGAACTTCGTTATGTGAGACTTCTTCACTATGGGTTTGACGGTCAGATACATATCGGTGAGTTAATCGTAAACGAATTTATCGCAGAGGATATTTTAGATATCTTTATAGAATTATATGAAGCTGAATATCCCATTGAAAGCATGATTTTGGTGGATGAATACGCAGGAGATGATAACGCTTCCATGAATGCCAATAACACCTCCTCTTTTAATTATCGTACGATTGCCGGTTCCGGCAGTTTGTCAAAGCATGCCCTTGGACTAGCAATAGATATTAATCCTCTTTATAATCCCTATATAAAGGATAGGGAAGTGCTTCCACCGGGCGGTACTGCCTATGTTGACCGGAGTCTTGACAATCCTTATTATATTAAAAAGAATGATATCTGTTATAAAGCCTTTATAAAACGTGGTTTTACCTGGGGCGGAGAATGGAAAAGCAGTAAAGATTACCAGCATTTTCAAAAAAGTACACCTTAATCCTATAAGGACTAAGGTGTACTTTTTATTAACCTCTTATTTGTTTTCTATACATTATAGGCGTTTTAACAATTCTTCTCTTTGCTTTTCAAAGCCTGGTTTTCCAAGTAGCGCAAACATGTTTTTCTTATAACTCTCAACACCTGGTTGGTCAAAAGGATTTACACCAAGCATGTATCCGCTGATACCACAGGCAAATTCAAAGAAATAGAATAATTCACCTAAATAGAATTCATTCTGTTCCGGAAGGTTCACTAAAAGATTAGGAACATTACCGTCTGTATGAGCAAGTCTGGTACCATTCATGGCACTCTTATTAATAAAGTCTACACTCTTTCCGGCTAAATAATTTAAGCCGTCTAAGTCAACCTCTTCTTCCTCCAGGATAATTTCATGGGATACTTTTTCCAGGCTGATAACGGTTTCAAACATGGTTCTTTGTCCGTCCTGAATAAACTGCCCCATGGAATGAAGATCTGTTGTTAAATCCACTGCTGCAGGGAAGATACCTTTCTGATCTTTTCCTTCACTTTCACCAAATAACTGCTTCCACCATTCAGATACAAAATGAAGGGAGGGCTCATAATTTGCCAATATTTCAATACTCTTACCTTTTCTTAGTAAGATGTTACGAACGGCAGCATAAAGCATTGCATCGTTTTCTGCAAATGGGGCAGAAAGACAACGTGCTCTCATACTAGCTGCACCCTCCAT
>Ga0160506_100064_pt1 | contig 28787 bp, 28 predicted proteins | sample DID2874_E49MG_FD_108204 | JGI IMG/M metagenome (GOLD analysis project Ga0160506, IMG submission 108204) | Enriched chicken feces microbial communities from UW Madison campus, WI, USA - DID2874_E49 MG | ecosystem: Host-associated > Birds > Digestive system > Large intestine > Fecal | place: USA... | reverse complement strand
GGACCTCCGCGCTCAGATGCGCCCGGGCCAACAGACGCAGGGAGTTAAGGCGCGCCGCGCCGTCGCTAATGGGCGTGTCGATAATAAATTCGTCGATGTTCCACGCCGACTGCAAGGCATCCAGCTGCGCTTTCACCTGCTCGGGGGTGCCGAACAGCACCGCCGATTCCCGACGGGCGATGCGCGTCGGCCTGCTACCCGCCTGGCGGGCAAAGGCGGCCGCCTGCGCTTCGCTGCCGACGGTCACCCGCTGGCCGTTTTCCAGCTCAACGCCCCAGACTTCCACGGCGTTTGCCAGATCGGCTGCGGTGGCAGAATCGTCGGCCACCACGGCCTGGACGGCAATAATCGCGTCGCGACGGCTCAGTTCGCGCCAGCGGGTGAGCACCTCGCGCAGCAGATGCTTATCGCCGTTGAGATGGGCGGCGAAGACAAAGTTCCAGTCCAACTGCGCCGCCAGCTGCGCGCTTTCCAGGCTGGCGCCGAGGAGAAAGCCGTCTGCGCGACGCGGCGGAATCGGGGTTGCGCGGACGCTCTCTTCCCCATCGGTTTCGGTCAGCGACAGCCAGTTATCGAGCTGCGCCAGCTGGTCGGCAAAACTCCCTTTTTGCTGGGGATTAAGCCCCTGCTGCAGCGCGCGGGTAGAGAGCGGCAGGCCACCTGGAGCTTTGCCCACGCCCAGATCCACGCGGCCCGGCGCGAGGGAGGCCAGCATATTGAAGTTTTCCGCCACTTTGTACGGGCTGTAGTGCTGGAGCATGACGCCGCCGGAACCGACGCGAATCCGGCGGGTCTGGCCGAGGATCCAGGCGATCGCCAGTTCCGGCGACGGGCTGGCAAGCTGCTCGGTATTGTGGTGTTCGGCTATCCAGAAACGGTGATAGCCCCAGGCTTCCGCCTGTTGCGCCAGCGTTAATGTACGCGCCAGCGCCTGGGCGGCCGTTTCTCCGGCCGCCAGCGGGCTTTTATCCAGGATACTGATTCGATAAGACATTTCGCAGGCTCATGTGAATTAACATGTCTGCATTATTAGAAGCGGCCGCGGTCAGTGAGAAACAATTTATTTACATTTGCTCTGCCGGAAATTAGATATGCGGTGAGGTAACTGCCCCGGAGGCGATGCTGCGCATCTGTCCGGGCTACGCATCCTCAGCAGTCTGCGGGCCTGTAGTTTGTAGTCCGGCTAAGCGCAACACATTCCCCGGGTTGCGGCGTAAACGCCTTACCCGGGCTACGGGTTCCCGGCAGTCTGCGACCCGGTAGCCCGGCTAAGCGCAGCGCGAGCCGGGGGATTATCGGCTATTCTGCCGAAGCTCGCGCACCAGCGCCTCGGTCTGCTGCTGGTTGCGCAGACGCACAAAGCGAATGTGTTGATACTGGGGATCGCGCATATCCGCCAGATAGCGCCGGCGATTGTTGCGCCAGGTTTTCAGCGTCCACAAAATAATGGAGTCCCGGCTAAAGAAAGAGCGGCGGAAGGTTTCGCAGTTGCCGGTGTCGGGCCACAGTTCCTGGCGTCGGCTGGCGCGTGAAGCCGCGCGCCAGACCGCCTGGCGCAACGTGCGCCAGAAGCTGTAGTCCACCCACACCACCAGATCCACGTCGCGCCATTTTACCGGGCGGCTGCGGTTATAGTTACCGTCCAGCACCCAGCCGGGCGCGGCGAGCGCGGCGGCAAGTTGGCGTAAAACTCATCGTCCGGCGTCCCTTGCCATTCGGGCAGCCAGTAGAGCACATCCATTTCGATATAAGGCAGCGACAGTTCCTGAGCCAGCCGACGCGCGAGGGTAGATTTGCCGACGCCGCTGGTCCCTACTACGTTGATTTTCATCGTGGTCTCTCGGGCAAAACGCGGGCTGAAAATAATAGCGCACGTTGGGCAAAATCGATCAGCGAAATTTCCAGGTAATTATCCCCCCACAGAACGCGGCGATCTCATTGATATTTAAGCAAGTGCGGTCCGCAAATCTTTTACGTGCGTCCATTTTCCGATACGTGTAGGATTCTCCGCCATGCTCGCTTATCTCATTCCTCAGAATGATGAGAGAGCCAGCAGCACGAACCACTCATGGACATTGACAGGAAAATAGCGACATCAATGAATACAAAACACTCTAGCGTGGCGGAGCAGCACGCTGCCAAACGCCACTGGCTGAATTCGCAGGAGTCCGGCTACCACAAGGCGATGGGCAACCGTCAGGTACAGATGATTGCCATCGGCGGCGCCATCGGTACCGGCTTGTTTCTCGGCGCGGGCGCGCGCCTGCAGATGGCCGGGCCGGCTCTGGCGCTGGTTTATCTGGTCTGCGGCCTCTTTTCGTTTTTTATCCTACGCGCGCTGGGCGAGCTGGTGCTTCATCGCCCTTCGAGCGGCAGCTTCGTCTCCTACGCCCGCGAGTTCCTCGGTGAAAAAGCGGCTTACGTGGCGGGCTGGATGTACTTTGTCAACTGGGCGATGACCGGGATCGTCGATATCACCGCCGTCGCGCTGTATATGCACTACTGGGGCGCGTTCGGCGACGTCCCGCAGGGGGTATTCGCCCTCGGCGCGCTGGCGATTGTCGGCACCATGAACATGATCGGCGTGAAATGGTTCGCCGAGATGGAGTTCTGGTTCGCGCTGGTGAAAGTGCTGGCGATCGTGGCATTTCTGGTGGTCGGAACCATTTTTCTCGGCAGCGGCAAGCCGCTTGATGGCAATGCCACCGGCTTCCACCTGATTACCGATAACGGCGGCCTGTTCCCGCACGGCCTGCTGCCAGCGCTGGTGCTGGTTCAGGGGGTGGTGTTCGCCTTCGCCTCTATCGAACTGGTGGGCACCGCCGCTGGCGAATGTAAAGACCCGCAGACCATGGTGCCGCGCGCGATTAACAGCGTTATCTGGCGTATCGGTCTGTTCTATGTGGGTTCGGTGCTGCTGCTGGTTCTGCTGCTGCCGTGGAATGCCTATCAGGCCGGGCAGAGCCCGTTCGTTACCTTCTTCTCGAAGCTGGGCGTGCCGTATATCGGCAGCGTGATGAATATTGTGGTGTTAACCGCCGCGCTCTCCAGCCTCAACTCTGGTCTCTACTGCACCGGGCGTATTCTGCGCTCCATGTCGATGGGCGGTTCCGCGCCGAAGTTTATGTCGAAAATGAGCCGTCATCACGTGCCCTACGCCGGGATTCTGGCGACGCTTGGCGTCTACGTGGTTGGGGTGTTCCTCAACTATCTGGTGCCTTCACAGGTGTTTGAGATTGTCCTCAACGTCGCGTCGCTGGGGATTATCGCTTCGTGGGGCTTTATTGTGGTGTGCCAGATGCGCCTGCGCAAGGCGATTAAGGAAGGGAAAGCGGCGGACGTCAGCTTCAAGATGCCGGGAGCGCCTTTTACCTCCTGGCTGACCCTGCTGTTCCTGCTGAGCGTGCTGGTATTAATGGCTTTCGATTATCCGAATGGGACCTATACCATCGGTTCGATTCCGCTGATCGCCGTGCTGTTGGTCGCCGGCTGGTTTGGCGTACGTAAGCGCGTACATGATATTCACAGCACCGCGCCGAATATTGAAAAACCGTAACTCGTTCCTTTTGCGGTTTGCCCCACCGGGCAAACCGCAACGGCACAACTTAATTATCTTCCACCAGCTGAGCGACGTCGCTGCTGTTAATCTGGCGCTTATTGCCTGACTCATCGGTATAGCTGGTCATGCCGGTATCTTTATCCAGCTGCGGCTTGCCCTGCGTCACGATAGTCTGCCCGCTTTTCGTCGTCATCACATAGTTTGAGCTACAGCCCGCCAGAAGGGCCAGCATCGCGCCGGCGCAAACGACCATAAATGATTTTTTCATCTTTTCTCCAGGATTAATGCCACCGTCCCGCTTGCGCAGGAAAGACGTCAGTTTATAGCCATTGTATTTATCAGGCTAATAAGTGTTTGTAACAGAGGGTGATATCGCTGAAGGCGTCAGCCGCCGCCCGGCAGACAGACTTTCAGGAGGGGTTACCCCCTCCCGTCAGGATCACAGCGCGATGCGGATAACGTCATCCGGCTGGGTGGCCTCTTTCTGGCGTGTCGATTCCTGCTTCACGCTGACATACAGCGTTTTGCCATCGGCGGATAAGGTCAGGCTGTTCGGGTGAGTCGGGGTTTTGAAGGTCTTGACCACTTTGTAGGTCTTACCATCGATCACGCTCACTTCGCCGGCTTTACGGTGAGTTACGTAGGCTTCATTGCGGGTCGGGTTAAACAGCACGGCCAGGGATTCCGGCGCGGCGATTTTCTCCAGCACTTTACCATCGCGAATATCGACCACCAGCACTTCCGGCTGTTTGCCGTCGGTGATAAAGGCCCGGTGACCGGCGGTATCGAGGCTCAGGTTGAGGTAGAAGTGCTCTTTGCCGTCATCCTGCAGTTTCTTACGCGTCAGGATTTTATTGCTGGCGCTGTCGATGGTCACCAGTTCGCCGTCGGCGTTAGTGGTGTAGATACGGTTCGCTTCCGCGTCCACCGCCAGGCCCGTCGCCATCGCGCCGGTATTGGCAATAGTGTCTTTCAGCGTCAGCTTGTAGCCGTCCACCACCCAGATCACGCTCTCTTTACCCAGACCGGTGATGTAGACAGTATTGGTTTTCTCGTTAACCGCCAGTTCGCGCGGGGCCAGCGGGCGCACGGTTTCGCTGCGCTGACGAGGATCGAGCACCAGACGCCCTTTCACCTTCCCGGTTTTGGCATCAATTGCCGTTACGCTGCTGTCGGTGGTATTGCCAAACCACAGGGTCTGGGTAGCGTTGTTGATCGTTGCGCCGAACGGTTTCAGATCGTTATGAATAATCTGCGTCACTTCCAGCGTCGTCGGATCGAGACGGTAAACAATACCGCCCTTATCCAGCGAACGGCTTTGCGAAGTCGCCACCCACAGCGCATTCTCCTGCTGGCTATAGGCCATTTCGTACGCGCCCTTGCCAACGGCTTTGCGCAGCATTTCTTCCGCCGCGTGGGCGCTGAAGCTCCCCGACAGCAGTAATGAAGTTAACAACAGTGAACGGCGCAGACGCGGCGCGGACAGATGACGTAATGACATGACGACTCCCTTTGATAAAACGAATATGTGCCTGCTCGACAGTGCTTCCGTGGCGCAAAATCATGGCTTTGCGCTACTCTTTGTAATGCGAATAGTAATCATTATTTATCGCAATGTGGAGAGTTAATTGCGTTTTGTCCACCCGCCATCACGCAATTCTTGCTATTTGTTAACTCAAATCCTGTTAAGTCTTTTCAAAAAATTTACAAAAGAGTTAACATATATACATATGTTCCGTTTGGTTCGTTTTGCGAGTAACTTTGATGAAAATCCTTTCCGTGCGCGCCGCCGCGCTCCCCGCACTGCTTCTGCCGCTTATTTCTTCAGCGCCAACCGCCCACGCCGCTGAACAGACCATGGTGGTTACCGCCGCACCGTCGGCGGTTTCTGAACTCGATACTCCCGCCGCCGTAAGCGTGGTTAACGGCGACGAGATGCGCCAGGCCGCGCCGCGGGTCAACCTTTCCGAGTCGCTGGGCGCGGTACCGGGGCTACAGGTGCAAAACCGTCAGAACTATGCGCAGGATCTGCAGCTTTCGATTCGTGGCTTCGGCTCCCGCTCCACCTACGGCGTGCGTGGGCTGCGAATTTACGTCGACGGCATTCCGGCCACCATGCCTGATGGCCAGGGACAAACCTCGAATATTGATATTGGCAGCCTCGATTCGCTCGAAGTACTGCGCGGGCCTTTTTCCGCCCTGTACGGCAACTCCTCCGGCGGGGTGATTAACGCCACCACCCAGACCGGCAGCCAGCCGCCCACTCTCGAAGCCAGCAGCTACTACGGCAGCTTCGGTACCTGGCATTACGGTATGAAAGCGACCGGCGCGGTCGGCGACGGCAGCCATGCGGGCGATGTCGACTATGTGGTTTCCACCAACCGCTTCACCACTCACGGCTCCCGCGACCATAGCGGCGCGCGTAAGAACCTCGCCAACGCGAAGCTCGGCGTGCGCATTAATGACGACAGCAAACTGACCCTGCTGTTTAACAGCGTGGATATTAAAGCTAATGACGCGGGCGGCCTGAGCTATGACGAATGGCAAAATAACCCGCGCCAGTCGCCAAGAGGCGATCAGTACAATACCCGCAAAACCATAAAACAGACCCAGGCCGGTTTGCGCTACGAGCGCCAGCTGAGCGATCAGGACGATCTGAGCGTGATGATGTACGCCGGCGAGCGTGAAACCACGCAATATCAGTCGATTCCAGAGAAAGTTCAAACTAAACCGTCTAATTCTGGGGGGGTTATCGAACTGACCCGCCATTATCAAGGCATCGACACCCGCTGGACCCATCGCGGCGAACTACTGGTGCCGGTCACTTTTACCACCGGTCTTGATTATGAAACCATGAGCGAGCAACGGAAAGGCTATGAGAACTTCATAGTTACAGATAGCGGAACGCAGTTAGGAGAAAAAGGGAACTTAAGACGCAATGAACGTAATTTAATGTGGAATCTGGACCCCTATTTGCAAACCCAGTGGCAGCTCACCGAGAAACTCTCTCTCGACGCTGGCGTGCGTTACAGCTCAGTCTGGTTCGATTCTAACGATCATTACGTGACCAAAGGTAACCCCGACAGTAGCGACAATACCAGCTACCATCGCTGGTTGCCGGTTGGTTCGCTTAAATATTCGTTTACCGATGCCTGGAACGTTTATCTTTCAGCAGGCCGCGGTTTTGAAACTCCAACCATTACTGAACTCTCCTACCGTACAAATGATATTGGCGGGCTAAATCTTGGATTAAAACCTGCAACCAACGACACAGTAGAAATCGGTAGTAAACTGAGGATTGGAAACGGTCTCCTCACCGCGGCCTTATTTCAGACGGACACCAGTGATGAAATTGTTTCCGACGCCAGCAGCGGCGGGCGCACCAGCTATAAAAACGCCGGTAAAACGCGCCGTCAGGGGATGGAGCTGGGGCTGGATCAGCAGTTCGGCGAGAGCTGGCGTTTAAAAGCAGCCTGGACCTGGCTGGATGCGACCTATCGTACCAACGTCTGCGACGATGCCAGCTGTAAAGGCAATCGTATTCCGGGGATCGCCCGTAATATGGGCTACGCCTCCTTCGGCTATCAGCCCGAGAAAGGCTGGTACGCGGGCAGCGATATTCGCTATATGAGCGATATTATGGCTAACGATGAGAACACCGCCAAAGCGCCGTCCTGGACGGTGGTCGGCCTGACGACCGGCTATAAATGGAGCTACGGCAAGATGGATATGGATCTGTTTGGCCGGGTAGATAACCTGTTCGACCGCAGCTACGCGGGCTCGGTTATCGTGAATGAATCCAACGGCCGCTACTACGAACCGGCGCCGGGCCGTAACTACGGTATCGGGCTAAACCTGGCATGGCGGTTTGAGTAACGCTTGACCACGGCACCTCAACGGGATCGCACGCAGGATCCTGTTGAGGGTTAGCCGTGGGCGCTCGCTACGTTAAATAACGTTTCTTAACGACAATTCGAAAATGATCTTTTCCGCCTGGCAGGAGAAGGCAATGGAAGCCTCAAGCTTTGCCTCATCACCGGCGGGCGCGATGGTATAATCGACCTGCGGCGGCTCGCTGGCGGGCGCGGCGGCCAGGGCACGTTCGCGGACCGCCGCGATGGTGGACTCGGCTTCTTCGCGGCTGGCGAAGTTTTTCTCAACCCGCCAGACGCAGTCCTCATTATCAATAATCGAGCCTACGTCGATGGCACAGCCTTTGGTACTGCATTTATCTACCACATCTTTCATTGCGATTATCTCCTGGAGTTTTCTTTAGAATAAGAATCCGTTGGCGGAAAGCAAACCATTAATATTTGTATGGTTGCGTCGTTTTATCATTATAGGCCTCCGCGGGAAGCGACTTCTTGCGCCACCGCATGGCTACCTCCTGATTGCGCACAGATCAAGCAGCTATGTTGGCAAGCGTCGCGTTATGTCGCGCTCAATCGTGCACGCCATCACACTATTCTGCGTTGAGCCTCGTCTATGGCGCTTTGCGGCGTTACCCTTGTCACAAAATAACGCCAACAAGGAGCTGCCATGGCACTGCCAGTCATTATCGATTGCGATCCGGGTCATGATGACGCGATTGCCCTCGTTCTTGCCCTCGCCTCACCCGAACTCGATGTAAAAGCCGTGACGTCCTCCGCGGGAAACCAGACCCCGGACAAAACGCTGCGTAACGTACTGCGCATGCTCACCCTGCTTAAACGCCCGGATATCCCGGTCGCCGGCGGCGCGCTTAAGCCGCTAATGCGGGAGCTGATTATCGCCGACAACGTGCATGGCGAGAGCGGTCTTGACGGCCCGGCGCTGCCGGAGCCGGGCTTTGCCGCGCAAAGCTGCACCGCCGTCGAGCTGATGGCCAACATCCTGCGCGACAGCGTCGAACCGGTCACGATCGTTGCCACCGGCCCGCAAACCAACGTCGCCCTGCTGCTCAACAGCCATCCGGAACTGCATGCCAAAATCGAGCGTATTGTGATTATGGGCGGCGCAATGGTGCTGGGGAACTGGCAGCCGGCGGTCGAGTTTAATATCTACGTCGACCCGGAAGCCGCGGAGATCGTTTTCCAGTCCGGCCTTCCGGTGGTGATGGCCGGGTTAGACGTCACCCATAAAGCGCAAATCCACGTTGAGGATATCGAGCGTTTCCGCCGTATCGGCAACCCGATATCCACCATCGTCGCCGAACTGCTCGACTTCTTTCTTGAGTACCACAAGGATGAGAAATGGGGCTTTGTCGGCGCGCCGCTGCACGACCCGTGCACCATTGCCTGGCTGCTGAAGCCGGAGATGTTTACCACCGTTGAACGCTGGGTCGGCGTGGAAACGCAGGGGAAATATACTCAGGGGATGACGGTCGTCGATTTTTACAATCTGACCGGTAAGCAGCCGAACGCTACGGTGATGCTCGATGTCGATCGCCAGGCGTTTGTTGACCTGCTGGCCGAGCGGCTGGCGTTTTACGCGTAAATCATCATAAAACCCGGCAGGCGCGACGCCTGCCGGGTAAGCGGTTACTCGTCCGGAGAGACGCGAACCACCACCTTACCGAAGTTCTCGCCCTTCAGCAGACCGATGAGCGCCTGCGGCGCGTTCTCCAGGCCGTCAACGACCTGCTCGCGGTATTTGATTTTCCCTGCCTGCACCCAGCGCCCCATCTCCTGCTGGAACTCGGCAATCCTGTGACCGTAATCCTGGCCGATAATAAAGCCCTGCATGCGGATGCGTTTTTTGAGAATCGTCGCCATCAGCAGCGGCAAGCGATCCGGGCCGTCGGGCAGCGCGGTGGCGTTGTAGCCGCTGACCAGGCCGCAAACCGGCACGCGGGCCGAGGTATTCAGCAACGGCAGAACTTCATCGAACACTTTCCCACCGACGTTCTCATAGTAGATATCGATCCCCTGCGGGCAGGCTTCAAGCAGTTTGACGGCGAAATCGGGCGCGCGATGATCGACACAGACGTCGAAGCCGAGAGTTTCTACCGCATAGCGGCACTTCTCGCTGCCGCCGGCGATGCCCACCGTGCGGCAGCCTTTCAGCTTCGCGATCTGTCCGACCGTTGCGCCAACCGGCCCGGTGGCGGCGGCGACCACCAGCGTCTCGCCCGCTTTCGGCTGACCAATATCCAGCAGCCCCATATAGGCGGTAAAGCCGGGCATGCCGAGGATCCCCAGCGCCCACGAAGGGTGTTCAGGGCTGTCGCCTAATTTCACCAGCCCGCTGCCGTCGGAAAGTTCATAATCCTGCCAGCCGCCGTAGCCCAGCACCCAGTCGCCGGGCTGAAAATCGGCGTGGTTCGATGTCACCACGCGGCTCACGGTGCCGCCGACCATCACCGCGCCAATGGCGACAGGCGGCGAATAGGAAGGCGCGTCGCTCATCCGCCCGCGCATATAGGGATCCAATGACAGAAAGACGGTGCGCAGCAGCAGCTGCCCCGGCCCGGGAGACGCGACCTCGCCCTCTTCCAGGCGGAAGTTCTCCCCGGTTGGCTCGCCGTGCGGACGCGATGCCAGCAGCCAGCGGCGGTGGCGTTGCGGATTGAAAGCCATAACACACTCCTCTTTTGACAAGTCTGTATTGAGGCTAGCTGCTTTCCCGGCAGCGCGCATTGACATTATGAGGCAGATTGATTGAGTCGGACGACCAGATAGACGCAGGGCTGCGTGGTTTCATTAATAAAGCGGCAGTCGTTAGGCGGCCCGAGCTCCAGGCAGTCCCCCGCCCGCATCTCGTGTCGCGCGTTGCCTTCGATAAACACCAGCTCGCCCTGCTGTAGCCAGATCAGCTGCCGGGCCTGGGCGTAGGATGACGCAGGCATCGGCACATCGCTGCCCGCCGGAAGCTCCACCTGCACCAGGTCGATTGGCAGGTCGCTACGCGGCGAAACGTGCCGCCGCAGATAGTGGCTCTGCGGGTCGCGCCACACCGGCTGATGGGCAAAGCGCAGCAGCTTGCCTTCCTGCATCTCCGCCCTGGCGATCAGCGTCGACATGCTAATGCCGAAGGCGCCGGATAACCGTCCCAGCATCGATGCCGTCGGGCTGCTTTCGCCGCGCTCGATCTTGTGGATCATCGCCCGCGACGCCCCCGCCCGCTCCGCCAGTTCGCTGAGCGACCAGCCGCGGGATTCCCGCTCGATTCGGATACGTGCGCTGATGCGCTGGTTAAGATTGTCTTCTATAGTATTCATAGCGTAATACTATAGTGTAGCCCGCCTGTTTGCACAACCAGACGCCCGGCACCGGGAATGAAAATGAAAAAGCCCGGCGTAATAATCGGCCGGGCAAACACGGAGAGTCATTCGATCCGTTAATGTAAACGGCGTTACGGCAATAAATGAAAAGAAATCGCGTATCCGACGCCGGTCAGCCGAGGATAAAAATTTCTACCTAAAACAGGTGACAGCCTTGCGTACATTATTGTAATAATATCGTACTACTATAGTGTACAAGCCTTGAGGGTTACCATGACCATCCGCCATGCCAGCAAAGACGATTGCGCGGCAATCGCTGAAATCTACAACCATGCGGTACTGCATACCGCCGCTATCTGGAACGACAATACCGTCGATACCGACAACCGTATTGCCTGGTTTGAGGCCCGACAGCTCGTCGGCTATCCGGTGCTGGTCAGCGAAGAAAACGGCGTAATTACCGGTTATTCCTCCTTCGGCGACTGGCGCGCCTTTGACGGCTTTCGCCACACCGTCGAGCATTCCGTCTATGTTCACCCCGATCATCAGGGCCAAGGGCTGGGCCGCCGTCTGCTGGTCGCCCTCATCGCCGAGGCTAAGCGGTTGAATAAGCACGTTATGGTTGCCGGTATTGAGGCGCAAAATCAGGCTTCACTGCATCTGCATGATACCCTGGGCTTTATCACCACCGGGCAAATGCCGCAGGTTGGCACCAAATTTGGCCGCTGGCTGGATCTGACCTTTATGCAGCTGCAGCTTGACGATCGCCGCGATCCGGACGGTAGCGCATGAATCAAACGCTAACCCTCGCCTGTTTAGTTGCCGCTGGCGTCGGGCTGGTGCTGCAAAACACGCTGATGGTGCGCATTACCCAGTCCGCATCGACCATTCTGATCGCCATGCTGCTTAACTCGCTGGTCGGCATCGTGATTTTCGTGACCATCCTGCTGCTTAAGCACGGCGCGGCGGGGTTTCAGGAGCTGGCGGTTAGCGTAAAGTGGTGGACGCTCATTCCCGGTTTGCTAGGCTCGTTCTTTGTCTTCGCCAGCATCAGCGGCTATCAGAACGTCGGAGCGGCAACCACCATTGCGGTATTGATTGCCAGCCAGCTGGCGGGGGGGTTAGTGATGGATCTGATTCGTGCGCACCACGTCCCGCTTCGCGCGCTGATTGGCCCGCTCTGCGGCGCGGTGATGCTGGTGGTCGGCGCCTGGCTGGTGGCCAGACGCCAGTTCTAACGGCTTGACTAATGAATTTCGCCGCCGCGGGTTAGCTGCTCGCGGCGCGCTTCCTGCTCCTCGTGCTGCTGGCGGCCATGGTGGGCGATGGCGGTCCGCAAACGCTGCTGCTGAACGTAGCGCTCTTCCCGCCCCAGCTCCGCGTCATCGCTCAGCGCGATCAGCAATTCATTCATATGGGTAATGACGCTTTCGGCAATCGCGGCGTCCACGCGGGCGACGACCTCATCCAGATGCGACATGTTTTCTCCTTGCGGCTTAGTTGAGTTTAACTTTGGAAAAATCGCTGCCCATCAGGCTCACGCTGTAGCCGCTGACGTTGCTGCGCGTCGCGTAGAAGGTCTTCCCGGTCGCCAGGGTGATCCAGGGGGCCTGCTGCTGAAAAATCGTCTGCGCCTCGCCGTATAGCTTAGCCCGCGCCTGCGGATCGCTGACCAGGATAGCCTTTTTCACCAGCGCATCGTAGGGCTTATCGCACCAGCGGGCAACGTTAGAGCCGGTTTTGATGTTATCGCAGCTTAGCAGGGTGCCGGCGAAGTTATCCGGATCGCCGTTATCGGACATCCAGCCAAACAGCGCGCTGTCGTGCTCGCCTTTACGCATTCCGGCGAGATATTCCCCCCACTCATAGGTGACGATTTTGGCTTTAATCCCGACCTTGCTCCAGTCATTCTGGATCATCTCGGCAATACGGCGCGAATTGGGGTTATAGGGACGCTGCACCGGCATCGACCACAGGGTCACTTCGGCCCCCTTCTCCAGTCCGGCCTGCTTAAGCAGGTCTTTCGCTTTTTGCGGATCGTAGTCGTAGTCCGGTAGATCTTTCTTATAGCCGAGCATATTGGCGGGGATCGGTGATTTCGCGACGCTGCCGGAGTCGAGGAACACCGCTTTCACGATCGCCTGCTTGTCGGTCGCGTAGTTCAGCGCCTGACGCACCAGAACATTATCAAACGGCTTTTTCTCGGTATTAAACGCCAGATAACCAACGTTGAGCGCTTCTACCGAATGCAACGCCAGATCTTTATTGCCCTTAATCACCGGGAACTGTACCGGCGACGGCGCGGGAATAATCTGGCACTCATTGGTTTGCAGCTTCGCCAGCCGCGTCTCAACGTTTGGCGTGATCGAGAAGATCAGGTGTTTGGTCGGCACTTCACCGTCCCAGTAGTGCGGATTGGCGATATAGCGGATCTGCGAATCCGCTTTATATTGCTGCAGCGCATAAGGTCCGGTGCCGACAGGCCAGGTATCGACATACTCCGGCGTCCCTTTTTTCAGCATCGCATCAGCATATTCAGAGGAGAGTATCGACGCAAAATCCATGCCCCAGTCGGCGAGGAACGCCGCGTTGGGTTCGCTCAGTACAAACTGGACGTGGTAATCATCGAGCTTTTTAACCTCTTTGATCAGCTTATCCAGCCCAACGTCATGAAAGTATTCGTAATGCCCCTGAGAAACATTATGGTACGGATGGTTGGCATCTTTCTGCCTCAGCACCGAGAACAGCACGTCATCGGCGTTGAAATCGCGGGTCGGCTTAAAGAATTTGTTGCTGTTGAACTGCACGCCCTTACGCAGGGTGAAAGTCCAGGTTTTGCCGTCCGGCGAGACGCTCCATTCGGTCGCCAGCGAAGGAATTGGCGTGTTTTTCACCGGATCGAAGTTTATCAGGCGGTTATAAAGCACCTGAGAACTGGCGACGAACGATGGGCCCGAACTGGCAATCTGCGGGTTGAAAGATTCCGGCGAAGCTTCGGAGCAGTAGACCAGCGTATCGTTTCCCGCCGCCCAGGCGCTGGCCGCCGGAAAGAGTGCGCTCAACGCCAGCGCAAGCAGCGTTTTCCCTGTAGACATGGTTATAAACCTTATGAATTTGTTATAAGTTCTTTAATAACAGCACAGGAGGATTCAACCGGCAAATAATCAATTGCTATCAGGTTATGCTAAAAACCGCGTTTTCGCCGATTAATTCTACATCCGCTCGTTTGACGTCATTGAATCCAGCAATAAATGTGAAGCGTGCGGAAGGTTACGAAAAAAGCGGGCGATAACCGCCCCGCCGGCATCGCGCTCCCGCGCCACCCGGTACACTCGGCAAATCGTAACGTCAGGAGAAGATAACAATGACCATAACCTGCAGCCTGTACACCAACGGCCAGTGGCACGATGCCGAAGGCCGCGCCACCTTTACCCGCAACAATCCGCTGACGCAAGAGACCGCCTCCGTTGCCAGCGCCGCCAGCCTGGCGGACGCTCGTCGCTGCGCCGATACCGCGGGCGCGGCGTTCCCGCAGTGGCGCGACACGGTCCCCGCCGAACGCCGACGCCTGCTGCTGGAAGCCGCAGAAGAGATGCTGCGCCGCGAGGCGAAGTTTATTGCCGCGATGGCGGCAGAAACGGGGGCCACCGCGCACTGGGCCGGTTTTAACGTCCACCTGGCCGCCGATATTCTGCGTGAAGCCGCCGCGCTGACCACGCAAATCGAGGGCCAGGTGATCCCCTCCAACGTGCCGGGAAATCTGGCGCTGGGCATCCGCCAGGGCGCGGGAGTCGTGCTCGGCATGGCGCCGTGGAACGCGCCATTAATCCTGGCGACCCGCGCTATCGCCACGCCGCTGGCTTGTGGAAATACGGTTATCCTCAAAGGCGCGGAGCTGTCTCCGGCAACCCAGGGGTTGATCATCGATGCCCTGGCAGCGGCAGGCTTTCCCGCCGGGGTGGTCAATTATCTGACCTGTCCCCCCGCCGACGCGCCTGCGCTGGTGGAGTCCCTGATCGCCCACCCCGCCGTACGCCGCATCAATTTCACCGGTTCGACGCCGGTGGGGCGGATAATCGCCCGCACCTGCGGTGAACATCTGAAACCCGCGATACTGGAACTGGGCGGCAAAGCGCCGCTGCTGGTGCTGGATGACGCTGACCTCGAACAGGCCGCGGCAGGGGCAATTTTTGGCGCCTTCGCCAACGCCGGGCAAATCTGCATGTCAACCGAGCGCATCATCGTCGATGCCGCCGTCGCGGAACCGTTCGTGGCGCTGCTGGCCAAACGAGCCGCCGCCCTGCCCGCCAGCCTTCTCGGTCCGGTGGTGGAGATGAGAACCGTCGCCCGCTGCAACGCGCTAATAGAGGACGCGCTGGCGAAAGGCGCGCGCCTGCTCGCAGGCGGCATGTCCGACTCAACGCAGATGCGCGCCACCCTGCTCGATGGCGTCACCCGCGAGATGCGCATCTGGCATGAGGAGTCCTTTGGCCCGGTGAAATCGATTATTCGCGTTCAGGATGAAGCCGAAGCGCTGGCCGTCGCCAATGAAAGCGAATATGGCCTCTCGTCGGCGATCTACAGCCGGGACAGCGCCCGGGCGTGGAACCTGGCGCAAAATCTGCAAACCGGCATTTGCCACATTAACGGCCCCACCGTGCATGATGAGGCGCAAATGCCGTTTGGCGGCTGCAAATCGTCGGGCTACGGCCGCTTTGGCGGACGCACGGGGGTGGCGGAGTTTACCGAGCTACGCTGGATAACGCTGCAAACGGTCCCGCGCGAGCTACCGTTTTAAGCCTCAGGGCTGCCAGTGGTTATTGAATTCCCACAGGCGATTGAAGGCAACATCATCAAGCTGACGCTCTGCGGCGGGATTGCCGCGGAACGGCCGGGAGGTGGTGGCCGCAGCGCCCCAGGGGGAAAGCCGATCGTAGCTTTGATCGATAGTACTGTTGGCGATAAGCGCCTGACCGTTAGCGGTTTTTCCGGGTAAATAGCCGGTCTTGCCCGCCCCCTGATCCCAGGCGCGGCCCAGCTTCGCCTTGAAGCCGCCCCGATAGCCGCTATCGCCGGTAAAACGGCTGTTGATCACCAAAAATCCACACGGGTTATCCGGCAACGTATTCGGCGCAAGCACGTAAGCTTCGGGCGAGCGGCGCGTTGAGACGGTGTGAAAATGGACATTATCAAAAACCACGTTTGCCCGGCCAAAAACATAGTCCACATCGCCTTCTACATAGCTGTCTTTGACATATACCCGGCTGATACGGTCGGTCACCGCCTCATTGCGCCGATTGCTGGTATTGACATAGAGCGTATCCTGGCGTCCCAGCAGACGGACGTTCTCCAGCTGCACCCGATCGCCATCCGTCCGCAGCGCCACGCCCTGATGGGTCGCACCGTCGACGGTGTCGAGCAGGCTATTGACTACGCTGAGGTTCAGCAGCTGAAAATCCGCGCTTTGCGACCACATCACCGCCGCGCAGTTGGTGCCTATCGTCCTGGCAGTACGTCCGGCGCACAGCGCATACTGATACCAGGCCGGATCGCCTTCACGATACTGTTGCTGGCTATTCACCTGCTGGCGATAGCGCGATACCGGGAACTGCGAGTCTATCGCCAGCTCTATTCTCACCGCTTGAGGATTATCCCCGGCGCCGTAGAGGGTTATCGGCGGCGCCCCTTCAGGGATATAGACCGTCTCCCGATAGATACCCGGTTCAATGCGGATATAGATACGCTCATCACCGGCCGCGTGCTGGTTGATTGCCGCGTTGACCGCCTGCTGAATGCGGGTGAACGGCGCACCCGACGGCGCTACGCGCCACGCGCTTTCGGCCCGCGGGAGACGCGCAGGCGATGGCGACCAGGGGCCATCGGGGGCACTCAACGCACCGCCTTGGGCAAAATAGCGTTCCATGGTGAAGGCTGCCGCTTCCGCCGCCGTAAGCTGCGGGCGGGAGGCTGTCCCGCGCGGATTTTGCGACACGCACCCTTGCAGAAGCAGCGGTGTACAGAGTAAAGCCGAGATACCCAGGATAGTGATTTTTCGCATTTCGCACTCGCCAAAAATAAAAGAAACGAAAAATCAAAATAAATGAAATATCGTTTCTTTTCGTATATAGCGATCACGAATCAGGCTTCTGCCTCAATACCGGCGTAAAAATCGGCCAGCGTACGCGCCAGCGCTGAGGGGTTTTCCCACGCCATGGAATGCCCGGCCTGCGGTATCATCAGCAGCGGGATCCCGGCGGCTTCACTCTCCGTCGCCTCCCGGGCAGGCAGCGAAAACGCTCCGTATATCAGCGCTCTGGGGCAGGATAAATTGACAAAGCGCGCGAACCAGGAGGGATTAGCGCCCTTCACCAGGCTGGCCGCGCCGCGCCACACCGCCCAGGGGGCGCTGTTTTGCAGGCAGCCGGCCCAGGGCGAGGTTTCGGCGGAGAGCATTTCGGCGTAGCCGCGGGCAATAAAGCGTTCTTCCGTTTGCCCGGCGATGCGCCTGCTGTACATTCCACCCCCGGGATAGAGATTGGGCTCGGCTACCAGCAACGCCCGCACCCGTCCGGCAAGGCGCCCGGCCGCTTCAATCGCGACGCTGCCGCCCATGCTGTGACCAAATAAATAGCAGCGTTCAAGGGCTAAGCGATCCACCAGCTCGACCACTACCGCGGCCTGATCGGCGATACGGTAGCTGAAGGATTCAGGTTTATCGCTATAGCCGAAACCGGGTAAATCGACAAGGATCATTCGCCGCCCGGCCAGCGCCGGGTCGGCAGCAACGCGCGGATAATCATAGCTTGAGGCACAGCCCAGGCCGTGGATAAACACAATGGGTTCGCCGTAACCGGGTAGATCGAGCCAGCGCACGGTGGCGCCAGCCTGAGGAGAATAAAAACCGTTCATCGAAAAGCTTCCATTTAATTATGCCTGTTTTTTTATACAGTCATAACGAAAGGTGAGCTATCGATTTTTAAATCAAAACAGGGAGACCAGCAGCGCCATTGGAAAACTGAACGGCCAGGTCGCGCCAATCAGCAGCGCCGCCAGCAGGCGGATCCAGCGGCTCTCTTTGGTTAAGAACCAGCTTATTACCGCACAGATACAGCCCATAACTGCATAAAAAACCAGCATTTTCTGGTATAAAGTCATTTTTCTTCTTCCTTCCCTGACTGGCATTTACGCATATCGCGATGCCTTTTCGCACCCCAGAGTGCGTCAGAGATTATGACATTTTAAAACACACAACAGCGTTAATTTCGGAAAAACGCCCGATTCATCTTTGTCCGATAGCGCAACCTTTAAGCGCGTACTATAACTGTAGAGGCTTATTCATAAAGGTGGCGTTATGGATGTTTCCAGCAAAACCGTCCTTCTGATAAATGTCGGCGCGGCACTTGCGCTTATCGGCCTGTTATCCGTTCGTTTTGGTTGGTTTTAAAGATTTTACTCAGCAGCGAAACCTAAAAAAGCAGCCTGGTCAGGCTGCTTTTTTACGATTTGAAAGACCCCGCCTCCGCTGCAAGCGTACGCTTTTGCGCGGCCATCAGCCTTTGAACGTCGGGATTCCATGCCGGCAGCAGATCGACTTTTTCACTATCCCACGCGGCCGCTATGCAGATCGATTCCGCGCCACCCTGCTTTTCACAGCCAATAATCTGTTTGGCCGGAAAATTGCCGTAAAGCATCGCCGTGGCGCAGGCCACAAAGAGAAAACACGCTATTTTATTCAAAACAATATCAACTTCGAAGCAACAAATTGCGCCGAATGTTCGCATGAGCGGCTATAGAAAGTCAAACGCCCGGCGCATGGCTTATTAGCCGTAATGATGCCCGCAAATTTAACAAAAAAATTACATTCACCCTAAGCTTAAAGGTGAAAATGGGCGATTAAATATCGCCAATGTTAAATCGCTACCGTCGGAGATAATAATCACCCCGGCCGCCGTAAATACCATTATAAATAATAGGGCTAATTCCAACTATAAATATGCCCCATGTGTCGTAAGCCGCACGACACGGTATTGCTGAAAGCGAATGCGCTTTTCATCGCGCGGGGTAATTGTTCATTATTCTTTATACGCGCAGGTTCGCAAGAACGTATTGCGATCATCATTATTAGCAGGGTCAGCGGCGGCAAGGATTTCTGAAAAATGAACAGACTCACAAAAATAATTAATATATCAATAGGTTATATCAAAAAATGATAGTCTAAAGCCTGCGGATTATTTTAAATGATAAGAAATATCATTTGCGTTATTTAGCACAAAATCATACATTCATAATCACAAGTTATGCGAAGCTTGTTTTTTACTCATTTATTTTTGAGGTGGCACATGTCCGGAATCGCCGTTCTTATTGTGGCGTTAATTTTATTAATTGCTGCAATTTATAATCTTTTTTCCTACGTTCGCGAGCGTCGCCAGGCGAGTTTACCGAGCAAAAAAACAAAACGTTAGCCTGATTATCATTTGCCAAAAAATAGATATCTTGATACGTAATAAATGCGCGATCGCATGACATCGGGCAAACTCGCAGTAACAAACCAGTAGCGTCTGAACAACAAAAAGCCCCTGCAGGTGATGCAGGGGCTCGAGAATGAGTAGCGTCATATCGCGGCTTCCCGCTCAGGGCGCATCGCGCGCCCCGGGGAAGGAAACCAGCCCCATCCGGCGCTTATCTCCGGCACTCATCATGGCTTAGCTCTTGAAGGGGCATGAGAATATTCTCATAAATCCCCGCTCCCGCTTTAACTTTTTCTGCTATTGCTAACTATTAGCACGGTAATGTGTCCATGCCGCAATTATCACAACCGTGCCCTACCCGTGTTTAATCATTACGTGCCGGATAGTGGTGTAATCCTCCAGGCCGTACATCGACATATCCTTGCCGTAGCCGGAAAGCTTCTGCCCGCCGTGCGGCATTTCGCTGACCAGCATGAAATGGGTGTTGACCCAGGTGCAACCATATTGCAAACGCGCGCTAAGGCGATGCGCTCGGCCGACATCCCGGGTCCACACCGACGAAGCCAGACCATACTGCGAATCGTTGGCCCAGCTCAGCGCCTGCTCTTCATCAGTAAACGAGGTGATGCTGACGACCGGGCCGAAGACCTCGCGCTGGACGATCGCATCTTCCTGCCTGGCTCCCGCCAGCAGCGTCGGCTGGTAGTAGTAGCCGTTACCGGGCGCTTTGCTGCCGCCGGCGATCACCTGAATATGCGGCAGCGCGCGGGCGGCATCGACGGCGGCGCTGACCCGGTCCAGATGCGCCTGCGAACTCAGCGGCCCCAGTTCGGTGGTCTCATCGTCCGGCGGGCCCATCTTCAGGCTGGCAACCGCGGCGCCGAGTTTTTCCACCAGCTGGTCATAAATCCCGGCCTGGGCGTAAATCCGGCAGGCGGCGGTGCAGTCCTGACCGGCATTATAGAAACCAAAGGTCCGTACGCCCTCCACCACCGCGTCGATATCCGCATCATCAAAGACGATAACCGGCGCTTTCCCGCCCAGTTCCATATGGGTACGCTTAATCGACGACGCGGTGTGGCCGATAATATGCGCGCCGGTGGCAATCGAACCGGTCAACGACACCATGCGCACCTTCGCATGGGCGGTGAGCGGATCGCCGACGGTAGCGCCGCGGCCAAACAGCACGTTAAGCACCCCGGCGGGGAAAATCTCTTTTGCCAGTTCGCCCAGCTTCAGCGCGGTCAAGGGGGTAATCTCCGAAGGTTTGATCACCACGCAGTTGCCGGCGGCCAGCGCCGGGGCCAGTTTCCAGGCCGCCATCATCAGCGGGTAGTTCCACGGCGCGATGGAGGCCACCACGCCAACCGGATCGCGGCGGATCATGGAGGTGTGGCCTTCGAGATACTCACCCGCCGCCATACCCGGCAGACAGCGCGCCGCCCCGGCAAAGAAGCGGAACACATCGGCGACTGCCGGCAGTTCATCGTTGATCACGCAGTGCAGAGGCTTGCCGCAGTTGAGCGATTCAAGCTTAGCCAGCGTCTGCGCATGTTCGTCAATCACGTTCGCCAGCGCCAGCAGGCATTCGGCGCGGCTCCTGGGCGTGGTCTGGCTCCAGCTGATAAAGGCCTGGTCTGCGGCCTCAACCGCGGCCTCAACCTGCGCCGCCGTGGCTTCGGCAATCGACACGATCTCTTCACCGGTGGCAGGATTAAACACCGGCACAGCCTCGCCTTCCCCAGCCACTAACTTACCGTTAATCAAAAGGTTATTTTGCATAGCATTATCCTGTATCGGTATTTTATTTTCCGTTTTCAGCCCTGATGTCGCCGTCACGGGTGAGCCACCAGGCCCCCAGAATCGGAATCATCGTCACCACCATCACCAGCAGCGCGACCACGTTGGTGACCGGGACATCGCGCGGGCGTCCGAGCTGATTGAGCAGCCAGAGCGGCAGCGTACGCTCGTGTCCGGCGGTAAAGGTGGTAACGATAATTTCATCAAACGACAGGGCAAACGCCAGCATCCCCCCCGCCAGCAGCGCCGAACCCAGATTGGGTAGCACCACGTAGCGAAAGGTTTGCCAGCCCGTTGCGCCTAAGTCCATCGACGCTTCCACCAGGCTCCAGGAGGTCCGGCGAAAGCGGGCAATCACGTTGTTAAACACCACCACGACGCAGAAGGTCGCGTGGCCCACGACTATCGTCAGCAGTCCCGGCTCCAGATTGACGGCCTTAAAGGCGGTAAGCAGCGCCAGTCCGGTAATAATGCCCGGCAACGCTATCGGCAACAGCAGCAGTAACGACACGGCGTTCTTGCCAAAAAACGCGCTGCGCCACAGCGCACCTGCAGCCAACGTGCCAAGGACCAGCGCGATGGTGGTGGAAAGCGCGGCAATCTTAAGTGACAACGTCACGGACTCGATAATATCGCCGCGCCCCGCCGCTGCGCTAAACCAGCGCAGCGTCAGGCCCTGCGGCGGAAAGCTGAAGGCGGCGTCTTCGGTATTAAACGCATAGAGGGCGATAATCAGCAGCGGGAAATGCAGGAAGATCACCCCGCCCCAGGTTGCCACCTTCAGGCGCAGCGGCGCGCGTTCAGAGTGCATCAAACGCTCCCAGACGTTTCACGAACGCCAGATAAAGGGCAATTAGCACGATCGGCACGAGGGTAAAGGCCGCCGCCATCGGCATATTGCCAATCGCCCCCTGCTGGGAATAGACCATATTGCCGATAAAGAACCCCGGCGGCCCCACCAGCTGTGGGACGATAAAATCGCCGAGCGTCAGGGAAAAGGTAAAAATCGATCCCGCGGCAATGCCGGGAATCGCCAGCGGCAGCACCACGTAGCGGAAGGTCTGGCGCGGACGGGCGCCAAGATCGGCGGAGGCCTGAAGCAGCGACGGCGGCAGGCGCTCCAGCGCGGCCTGCACCGGCAGGATCATAAACGGCAGCCAGATATAGACGAACACCAGAAAGCGGCCCAGACCGGAAGTCGACAGCGTATTGCCGCCTACCGCCGGGATCGTCAGCACCAGGCTCAGCAGGCTTTCCAGCCCCAGATGGCGCAGAAACCACTGCGCGACGCCATCTTTCGCCAGCAGCAGCGTCCAGGCATAGGCTTTGACGATATAGCTCGCCCACATCGGCAGCATCACGGCGATATAGAAAAACGCCTTCATCTTGCCGCGGGTATAGCGGGCCATATACCAGGCCATAGGCAATGCCAGAATCGCGCTGGCGATCGTTACCGACAGCGCCATCATCAGGGTACGGAGAATGATGTCGTAGTTTGCCGGGTTAAACAGCGCCCGCAAATTGGCCAGCGTCAGGTCCTGGGTCACCGACATGGTGAAATCGTCGAAGGTGTAGAAACTTTGCCATAGCAGGGTCAACAACGATCCCAGATAGACAATGCCGAACCACATCAGCGGGCCAAGTAGAAGCAAAAACAGGGCCAGCGAGGGTTTACGCCAAAACAGCGCGGATAAGCGCCCGGGAGAAGCGGACGGAATCGCCATCGTCATATCAGCCCCCGCTCTCCAGCGGCACCATCGCCGCGCGCGACCACGAAGCCAGCACCGTTTGCCCCACCGGCGGCGCGTTTAACGCGGCGTGACCATCAACGTTCGCCTGGCTCACCAACAGCTTCTCGCCATCGGCCAGCTTGAGCTCGACCCGGGTCGCGGCCCCCTGATACTGTACCGCCTGCACCACGCCCGCAATCTGGATCTCGCCGGCGGCATTCAGACGAATATGCTCCGGACGCAGCGACCAGGATCCCGCCATCGCGCAGAGCTTGTGCGCCCGTTCTCCGCTGAACACGTTGGCGGTACCGACAAAGCCAGCCACAAACGCCGTTTTCGGCCGCAGATAGAGGTCCTGGGGCGCATCAATCTGTTCAATTCGCCCGTTATTAAACACCGCCACGCGATCGGACATCGACAGCGCTTCCCCCTGGTCATGGGTCACAAAAATAAAGGTGATGCCCAGCGCCTGCTGCAGTTTTTTCAGCTCCAGCTGCATCTGTTCACGCAGTTTTAAATCCAGCGCGCCGAGCGGCTCATCCAGCAGCAGGACCCGCGGCTGATTCACCAGCGCGCGGGCGATCGCCACCCGCTGGCGTTGGCCGCCGGAAAGCTGCGATGGCCTGCGCGCGTGCACAAACGCGAGCGCGACCCTCTCCAGCGCCTCCATCGCGCGGGCGTGCCGCTCCTTTTTGCCGATCCCTTTGACCATCAGCCCGTAGGCGACGTTATCGAGCACCGACATATGCGGAAACAGCGCGTAATCCTGAAAAACGGTATTGACGTCGCGCTGCCACGGCGGAAGCTCGCTGGCCGGTTTATTAAAAATGCGAATCGCGCCGCCAGAGAGCTGTTCAAACCCGGCAATCAGGCGCAGGCAGGTGGTTTTGCCGGAGCCGGAGGGCCCCAGCATGGAGAAAAACTCACCGTCGCGAATGGCGATGCTGACGCCATCCACCGCCCGTACGTCGCCGTACAGCCGCGAAACATTATCGAACTCTACCGCGTGCATATTGTTCGCCTCCGGCCACTTAACGACCGCCCATAATCGCGATGTAATCCTGGGTCCAGCGGCTGTAGGGCACGAATTTCCCGCCTTCCGCGACCGGCGTTTTCCAGAACGCGATTTTGGTGAACTCGTTGTAGCCGTTGGTCTCGCAGCCCTTATCTCCCAGTAGCGTACTGGCTTTACACCCTGCTGGAACCACCGGCAGCGAACCAAACCAGGCGGCGACATCGCCCTGGACTTTCGGCGTCAGCGACCAGTTCATCCATTTATAGGCGCAGACCGGATGTTTGGCTTCGCTATGCAGCATGGTGGTATCCGCCCAGCCGGTGACGCCCTCTTTCGGGAAAACGGTGGCAATCGGCTGGCCTTCCGCTTTCAGGCCGTTGGCCTGATACGGCCAGGCGCTGGAGGCCACGACGCCTTCGTTTTTAAAATCACTCATCTGTACGGTGGTATCGTGCCAGTAGCGATGAATCAGGGCGTGCTGATCGCGCAGAACTTTGAGTACCGCCTGATATTGCGCTTCAGTGAGCTGATAGGGATCGGCGATGCCGAGCTGCGGCTGAGTGGCTTTGACAAACAGCGCAGCGTCGGCAATATAGATCGGCCCGTCATAGGCCTGCACCCGGCCCAGGTTGGTTTTGCCGTCCGGCAGGTTTTGTTTGACGAACACCGCGCTCCAGCTATCCGGCGGCGTCGGGAAGGTTTTCGTGTTGTACATCAGCAGGTTCGGCCCCCACTGGTACGGAGTGCCGTAAACCTTACCGTTGACGTTGAACCACGCGCCTTTTTCCACCCTCGGGTCGAGGGACTTCCAGTTGGCGATCAGCGCGGTGTTAATCGGCTGTACGCGTTTGCCCATAATCAGGCGCAACGAAGCGTCGCCGGAGGCGGTGACCAGGTCATAACCGCCTTTCGCCATCAGGCTGACCATCTCGTCGGATGTGGCGGCGGTTTTAACATTGACCTGACAGCCTGACTCTTTTTCAAACTGGCTGACCCAGTCGTAGCTTTTATCGGTCTGTCCCCGTTCGATGTATCCCGGCCAGGCGATAATATCGAGACGGCCTTCGCCTTTATCGAGAGAAGTCGGCGGCTCGGCGGCCTGCGCCGTCAGGAAAACCATACCCAGCACGCATAGGCTGCCACGGGCAATTTTATTGCTCATCGGGTCTTACTCCTGTCACAAGAAAATGAGCGGCAGCCGTGCCGTAAAAATATCTCCCTTAATAACAGTAGACGGCGCGCTATGGCCCCCCGGGGAAATTTATTCAGGTTGTGACAAGGGGCGCATTACGCAAAAAACGAGATTCACGCGATAACTTTATGGATTATAGACAAGGAGTTAGCGAGATAATACGACTATGCAAATTTCCTATGGCTCGTGCCGGTAAAATAATAACCGGCATGATACCTGAGAGCCTTCCGTGGCTTATTTTTCGGCAGCGGATAAGTGCCGGATATAAACAAAACCGCAGCGTGGTGCCCCCCTTTTAACCGCTGCCGCGCATGCCTGACGGGCGCAGTTTTAGTCAAGTCAGCATCTCGCGAATCAGTTCGCCCAGCCGTTTAACCCCCTGTTCTTCTTTTTCGCCCCAGCCCCAGGCGGTATTAAAGCGGAAAAATGCGGTCCAGCTGGCGGTGGTGGAAAACATTTTCCCCGGCGCAATGCTGATGTTATACGCCAGCGCGCGGGCGCTCAGTTCCCCCGCATCGCTCCCGGTGGGGAGCTCAAGCCAGAGAAAATAGCCGCTATCGCTATGATGAATTTTCACCTCTGCCGGAAGATGACGCAGCAGCGCCTGCCAGGCCAGCTGCTTGCGCTCGGCAAGCTGGCGGCGCAAACGCCGCAAATGGGCGTCATAGCGCTTGGTCGAGAGGTAATCCACCAGCGCCAGCTGCATTGGCGAACTGGTAGAGAGGGTGCTCATCAGCTGTAGCTGCTGAATACGTCGGGCGTGCTTACCCGCCGCCACCCAGCCGATACGGAATCCGGGGACCAGACATTTGGAGAAGGAGCTGCAGTGCAGCGTCATATCGTCGCGATCCCAGTACTTTGCCGGCAGCGGTTTCTCACGGCCAAAGTAGAGCTCGCTGTACACATCATCTTCAATCAGCATCACGTTATAGCGCGCCAGCAGCGCCACCAGCCGCGCTTTTTTCCCCGCGCTGAGGGTAAAACCGAGCGGGTTTTGCCCGTTGGTCATCAGCCAGCAGGCTTTAACCGGATAGTTCTGCAATGCCTGCTCCAGCGCGTCGAGATCAATCCCCTCTTTGACGTCGGTCGCCACCGACAGCGCCTTGAGGCGCAGCCTCTCCAGCGCCTGCAGCGCCCCGTAGAAGCAGGGGTTTTCCACCACCACCCAATCGCCGGGTTCGGTGACGGCCTGCAGGCTAAGGTTTAACGCCTCCAGCGCCCCGGCGGTAATGACGATTTCATCCGGCGAGATATTCATTCCCTGCAGCGCGTAGCGTCGGGCAATGGCGTGGCGAAGTTCATCATTCCCCGGCGGCAGATTTTCAATCACGCTCATGGCGGTAGCGGTTTTGCTCACCTGCGCCAGCGATCGGTTGAGCTGCTGCAGCGGGAACAGGCGCGGGTCGGGAAACGCGGAGGCAAAGGGCAGCATCGATGCCTGACGGCTGGCCTGCAGCACCTCGAAAATGTAGGTATTGATATCCACCGCCTCATCACGCGTTACCTGCGCAGGCGGCGCGGGCTGACGCGGTTTAGTGGGCTGCGGCGCGACATAATAGCCGGACTGCGGGCGGGCGATGACACGTCCCTGGCTCTCCAGCAGCTGATAGGCGTGGCTGACAGTCATAAAACTCATTCCGCTGCTTACCACCTGTTCGCGCAGCGAGGGCAGCCTGTCGCCGGGTAACCACACCCCAAGCGCGATCTGTTCGGTAATCTGCTGCGCCAGCCGCTGGTACTTTTTCATCAGTCGATCCGTGTTGCGATTCGTAGGGTCAATAATATATCAGATGAGAAATGATGGTAGTTTATAAAAACTGTTATGGTGTGTAGTGAAATAACACATGCCCGGAGGCGGCGCTGACGCGCCTGTCCGGGTTACCGCCCCGCAGACGGTTGCGAGCCCGTAGCCCGGCTAAGCGCAGCGCAGGCCGGGAGAGCGCCATTCTGCGTTTTGCCAAAATGTCATAACAGACCCCAACTGTTATAGGGAAAAACAGCATTTCTGTTCCTGCAACCCGTTATCAACGAAGCCTAGAATTGCGCTGAATCAATTTTGTTGCGGAGCTCTGCATGTTCGGTCTTGATGCATTTCACCTGGCACGGATCCAGTTCGCTTTCACCGTGTCATTTCATATTATCTTCCCCGCCATTACCATCGGATTAGCCAGCTACCTGGCGGTACTCGAAGGCTTATGGTTAAAAACGAAAAACCCGACCTGGCGCTCGCTGTACCACTTCTGGTCGAAAATATTCGCCGTCAACTTCGGTATGGGGGTGGTCTCCGGCCTGGTGATGGCCTACCAGTTTGGCACCAACTGGAGCGGGTTCTCCGAGTTTGCCGGGAGCATTACCGGCCCGCTGCTGACCTATGAAGTCCTGACCGCCTTCTTCCTGGAAGCCGGATTCCTCGGCGTCATGCTATTCGGCTGGAACCGCGTCGGGCCGGGCCTGCACTTCTTCGCCACCTGTATGGTCGCGCTGGGGACGATTATCTCCACCTTCTGGATCCTCGCCTCCAACAGCTGGATGCAAACGCCGCAGGGGTTTGAGATCGTCAATGGCCAGGTGGTGCCGGTGGACTGGTTCGCGGTGATCTTTATCCCGTCATGCCCCTACCGCCTGCTGCATATGTCGGTGGCGGCCTTTCTCAGCAGCGCGCTGTTCGTCGGCGCGTCGGCAGCCTGGCACCTGCTGCGGGGCAAAAATACGCCCGCCGTTCGCGCGATGTTCTCCCTGGCGCTGTGGATGACGCTGATTGTCGCCCCCCTTCAGGCCATGATTGGCGATATGCACGGGCTGAATACGCTCAAGCACCAGCCGGCGAAGATCGCGGCGATTGAAGGCCACTGGGAAAATATCCCCGGTGAGCCCACCCCGCTGCTGCTGTTCGGCTGGCCGGATATGCAGCAGGAACGTACCCGCTATGGTCTGGAAATCCCGGCCCTCGGCAGCCTGATCCTCACCCACAGCCTGGATAAACAGGTGCCCGCGCTGAAGGAGTTCGCCGCGGAAGATCGGCCTAACGCCACCATCGTATTCTGGTCTTTCCGCCTGATGGCCGGGCTAGGGATGCTGATGATCCTGCTCGGTGCGCTGGCGCTGTGGCTGCGCTATCGCGGCCGCCTGTATCGTTCCAGACCCTTTTTACGCTTTGCGCTGTGGATGGGGCCATCGGGACTTATCGCTATCCTCGCGGGCTGGGTGACCACCGAGGTGGGCCGCCAGCCGTGGGTTGTCTACGGGGTACAACGCACCGCGGATGCCGTCTCGGCGCACGGCGACCTGCATATGTCGATCAGTCTGCTGACGTTTATCGTCGTCTACGGTTCGGTATTCGGCGTCGGCTATAGCTATATGCTGCGCCTGATTCGCAAAGGACCGCAGGAAGCGCAGCCGCCCGCGTCAGGGACGCCAGCGCGCCCCCTTTCCGCCGCTACCGATCATGCACAGCAGAAGGAGTCCTGGTAATGGGTATCGATTTATCGGTTATTTGGTTTGTGATTATCGTCTTCGCCACCCTGATGTATATCGTGATGGACGGCTTCGATCTGGGCATCGGCATTTTATTTGCTACCACGCGGGACGCTTCCGACCGCGACGTCATGGTGAACAGCGTCGCGCCGGTCTGGGATGGCAACGAGACCTGGCTGGTACTCGGCGGCGCGGGCCTGTTCGGCGCGTTTCCGCTGGCCTATGCGGTGATTATCGACGCGCTGGCGATCCCGCTCACCCTGATGCTGATCGGGCTTATTTTCCGCGGCGTCGCCTTTGAATTCCGCTTTAACGCGACGCCATCGCACCGCCCGTTCTGGGATCGCG
>Ga0160506_100057_pt1 | contig 31796 bp, 28 predicted proteins | sample DID2874_E49MG_FD_108204 | JGI IMG/M metagenome (GOLD analysis project Ga0160506, IMG submission 108204) | Enriched chicken feces microbial communities from UW Madison campus, WI, USA - DID2874_E49 MG | ecosystem: Host-associated > Birds > Digestive system > Large intestine > Fecal | place: USA... | reverse complement strand
GCATCCAGGTTTCGCCAGCGGTGAACGGCGGGGGCATTGTTGGCAGGCTGTTCTGGGATTTTGATGGTAAGCCGATTACCTTACCGCAGGGAAAAGAATGCTATCCGCAGGAAGGGTTTGTGGCATGGCACCGGCGGGAGGTGTTCAGGGGATGAGGGGGGATGGTGTGTGGGGGTTTAATGTGGAGCGTAGGGTTTAGGGATTGTGAATGTCTTTCGGAGAGGATTTCGTGGTTGATCCATGATTTATAGTTGTTAGATTAAAGGACTTACTTAATGGTTGTTTAGATATCGATGTTTGTAAGTTGGTGTGAAGGCCGGACTCGAATTTTAACGTAACATTATGATATAGATATAATTTATAAAAAACAAGTAATATGCCCCCTTTTGTGCCCCAACCATTTTTTCTACAATATCGAACTTAGCGACTTGATATTACTAGCTAATTAAGTTTAGCGCTCTATTCGGTTTGGATCCGAGTTTCTGATCCAAACCGCAACTTAAACTCCGTAAAAAAGTTTTTTGCATTTAATTGCTCACACTGTACACCTTTTAATTTTCATCTTTACTTTCATATAGATACAAAGTGAACATACGGTGAAGGGTGAACAATGAATTGTTCACCTCATGGTGTTGGTCAGAAATAAAAAGACCGACTATTGCCGGTCTGAGATAGGTCGAATCGCAGTGGGTTTGTTACATTTAAGCAACCAGTCGTTGTATCTTTATTCTTTCCGCAGCAGGTTTTTCCTAAATGCCTGTTTTGTATCCAGCTTTTCATAATTCATCCCGTACTCAACAGGGATTATGATTAGCAGTTAATGTATTGAAATGATGATAAATTCTATTGTGATAGTCACTATCATAAACATATTTATAAACATATTACAAAACTAGACTGCGATGAAGTTACAGATCGTTTCAATATGATGTTGCATTGACAATTGCTTAACCTGACCTAATCCAGGGTAATGTCTTCGCGCATGTAACGATTTGAAACCTCTTAGGCCTGATGTATTATCAAAAAACTTGGGAAAATTTTGATCGTGCAATACAAGTTTTTCTAAAGCTTGCTGGAATTTACCTGAAGGATTCGAGGGAGTTCCATCATCTACAGAAGAAAAATGTCTGACTGACATAGCGTCAAATTCATTACTATCTAGATAGCTCACATGAATAGTCACTACGTATGCAGGACCACCAGACTCAGCGTAATCTGAACCCGCAATATTAAAGTCACCAAAACCAATTACTGAATTATGAACTCGGGAATACCTTACATGCAAGTCCGAAAAATATGAATTAGAAGGATAGTCAGCGTTCCTTTTTTTCTTTTTAAAGGGGTCATCCATTAATACTATGTTGGATAACTGTTGTAAAACAATATTAGGAGAACCTTCAGGTATAATGTTAATAGAAAACGCTTTTAAACGAGAAACTAACTCTTTGGTTACTCCACTCTCAACATAGGATGCTTTCTCACCATTTATAATACCATTCAATCTATCAAATTCTTGAATGTCATCAACGTATTTAATACACGGCATGAATGATATTTCTTTAATATTATATAGATTTTTAATGAAATTATTTGTATTACCTTTTAATTCACCTATTTCAGAGTTAACAATTATAATTGGTATGATTTTGTTTTTATTCAATAACTTAACTGCACCTTCGAGCTGCTTGAGATTTTTTCGTACGGGTTCAATTACCGGTTTAAAAAGATCGTTGGGAACAATAGTTGATAACTCTTTTAATGCTATCAACTCGTACTGCTTACCTCTCAATAAAGGGAAGTACATATATCATCCTTTTCAATGTAGCTTGATAGTATTTTGGTCAGCGATCTCTGACGAGTCTGAGTAATACTATAGCTAATTGCCGATGATTTTAGTGATCTAGGTAGCGTATTAATGAAGTTAATATCATTAGCCCTATGCTTTTGCAGGGAGTTACGAAAGTATTTTCTTAAGGTATAAGAATCTGTGTTCTCAAATATTTCTAAGCAGAAAGAATATACATCCATGTTTGGAAGGTTAATCTTATCCCCTGATATTTCCTCTGCCATAAATTTATATTCTGCAATCCTCATTGAACCAATCATTAATTTTGGATTAATTTCAGAGTTGATGATTAATGCAGGTTTAATTTCCTCAAGCTTATTTTTATCCGTGAGTTCAATGATACCAACAGTTTCTGGAACGATTAGTTTTATTTTTTCGATGTGAGTTTTTGCTGCTACAACATAAACTTTATCGAATAAACTTATGTATGAATTTAATTGTTCTGGTAATCTCTTTAAATTATCTAACTCCGTTTTTATTTCATAGCAAGTTGATAATCCATTTAATATTACACAATCAGCTTTATTTGTTCCAACTCGAAATTCAGAAAGCATTACAGCTGCATTCTTCTTATGTTTTTTCAAAAACACTTCATTTGCTATAATATTTTTGAAAAAATATTCTGATTTATATTCACGTGATAATTTCTTAAATGCTATATCGAATATTTCGGATACTTTAACAGGAAAAAATTTAGGAGTTAATACATTACCTATTAACTCATGGAGTAAGGAAAAATCGCCATCTGCAACAGCATTAATAGCCTGGCTTGTAAATAGCTGTCCAATATTTTTAGTATTGCTCATTTCAACACCAATCTCACTCACGCACTTTTAGCCAAAAAACAATTGTATTAGACACAAATAGTAGCGTGATTTCATTGATTCTCTCAACATTATTAAAGAATTTACGATTTTAAGGGATGAACTTACTACTAAATGCATATTAAATACAATAATATCAATGAGATAATGTTAAATCAACCGCGAAAGCGTAAGCAGTACATTGTTCAGCTTTCGGCAATGGCCATAAAGGAAAAGACCGGCTGTTGCCGGTCTGAGTGAGGGTATGCTGCTGTGGGTTCGTCGCACTTCGGCAGCCAGTCGCCGTAGCTTTCCTCTTTCAGCGACAGGTTGGTTGTATCCCCTGCTTTGTGTGTCGCTTCTCATAATTCAGGCCGTACTCTTTCAGCATCACAGGCAGCCCCAGCCCGAACATTTTCAGGCTGAGCGCGTTTCTGTACCCGCTGGCCTACATATAGTCCAGATACACGTGATAGAGATATTTAGGGTAATTACGCGGGATGATGCCGGCATTCCCCACAAACATCCCGTTGGTCTTCGGGAGCATTTCCAGATAACCAGTGGGCCGGTATCGTCATACAGCGGGACGCGCGGAACGTCACGCCGCCGGTTTTATGCATGGCGGTGAGCGTCAGACATTCCAGAGCGGGAATACCCTTGCGGGTGAGGTAGGCGTTGCCGGTGGCCGGTCGGGTTTTCTCCATGAGCTTGACGGCCAGCGTGACTGCTGCTTTGCGGTCGGCATCGGTTTCAGCCTCTGCGACCGTAATCACTTCCGGGGCAACCAGCTGCAGGTTACGGGGCATACAGGTGAACAATACCAATACATAAGATATTGAACCTACCCCAAAAATGAGTAGGCATACTTGTTAAAATTATATTTCTGATCAATGATATAAAAATCGACACTCTAGGCGAAAGAGAACATGAAGTTAAATTATTTCACTTACAGAATAACCGACAATAGAAATCAAAAAGTTTATTTTGATAACATTTCAGATATTATCAAAAATTTTTGCTTGCATAGAAAAAAATCTCTTTTTGAGAAAAGCAAAGGATTAAAAAGACTGTACCTAGCCATGCCCACTTCATTTGATGGCATATACTATTTGACCACGCCAGCAATTACTACAGCATTTAAAGCTGTAGATAGAGCAACTGGTGTAGTAAATGATTTGGCGTCTGTGCTGGGTAAAGATAGTCTAGAGAAAGTTACTTACTTTTTTATTGACCCTAAACATTCGATAATCGGAGTAACTGAGGGTAAAGGTAATGCTGACATTGATGATTTGCAATTCTTTATTAACGAAATAATTAATCAAGATTTTCAATCGCATATTTACACCTTCGAGCTTTGCACGTTAAAAATAGAAATCAAATCCACATCAGCTACGAAATTCAAACTCATAACTGAAGCACGAGTGAAGTTAAATAATGATTCCGTTGGAGATGTAATAAATGGATTATTTGGTAAGGATCCATCAGACAATATGGAAGTGCAAATTATTGTAAAAAGAAAAGATAGAAAAGAGAATGTGAAGGATTATATACAGCCATTACTCTCAAGTCTATCTTCATCCAATGACAAAGAATATGCAGAAATTTATTTCAGAGCTAAGGCAGATGAATTTCAATCAAATGTAAAAGAGTTTATCTTAGACCAAAATCAGAATATTTTTGATATAATAAACCCTCATCTCAAAGCAAAGATTGAAGAGCAAATACTTGAAAAAAGATACAAAAATCAAGTTGTGATAAGTGAATTGAGTACATATGCACAAAAATTTACTGGACGCATACATTCAGGTATTATTGATCCAGTGTGGAATGATCTAAAAAGAGAAAGTTACCACAAAGCAAAAAGTTGAGGATGACGATGCTTACTAACCAAGCAATAGGAAAAATTAATTTAGCCACGTGGGGTGTAAGCATTCTTACTGCTGTTGTTTTTTCTCTCATTGCGGTGTTTTGTGAAAACCAATACATAGAGATAAAACCTGAAGGTATAATTGGCATCGCTACATTATTAGGGACTTTCAGTTTCACAATGACTGGATTCATTGCTGCAATTGGCGCTTATATCATATCGATGTCTGATAAGAATTCTTTTCTAAGGTGGCGACAGCAAGGATATATAAATATCTTCTACCATATATATGGGCAGAGCATTGTTTTTTTATTGGTAACATTTTTATTATGCATGGCGGCTATCATAATGCCATTTAATGTTGCATTAACAATTTTGAAATGTGGTTTATACATTCTCATTCTTAACATTATTCACATCATATTAATAACAGTGATTACACTCGGTCAAATGCAGAAAAAATAAGTTAGCTTTTGACCAGTATTTCTTTCTTTTTAACTTTAAGCGCGTTCCCAAACTCATATGGCGTGACTTGAGAATGCTTACTTATATCTAAATAAACCACCACCATTGAACCATAAGACGCCTCTCATCTAGATGTTCAGAAGTATGCATATAAGCTGCACGTAAATTATTACGCTCTGAATGGCTCAACAGCCGTACTATAGCATCTTCACTCCATAATCCGGACTCGCCCAACGCACCACAAGCCATCGTTCTAAACCCGTGCTGATCTGCTCCCCGTTGATTAATACACCACGATGTTAGTAATGTCTTCATAAGCCACATGAGGACATCCCCATGAAGAAGCGTTTTTCCGACGAACAGATCATCAGTATCCTCCGCGAAGCTGAAGCCGGGGTTTCTGTCCGTGAGCTCTGCCATAAGCACGCCATTTCCGATGCCACCTTTTATACCTGGCGCAAGAAGTATGGCGATGGAGGTGCCCGATGTTACGCCCCTGGAATCGCTTGAGAAAGAGAACGCAAGACTCAAGAAGCTGCTTGCCGAAACCATGCTGGATAAGAAGGCACTTCAGGTGGCTCTGGGGCGAGAGTACTGACGACAGACCAGAAGTGGGAAGCCGTTAAGTTTATGTGTGATGCGACCGGCCTGTCGCAACGTCGTGCCTGCCGGCTTACTGGTTTGTCCCTGTCGACCTGCCGCTATGAGGCTCAGTGTCCGGCGGCTGATGCGCATTTATCAGGGCGCATCACTGAGCTGGCACTGGAGCGCAGGCGTTTTGGCTACCGCCGCATCTGGCAGTTACTGCGCCGTGAAGGCCTTTATGTTAATCACAAGCGCGTGTACCGCCTTTATCATCTGAGAGGGCTGGGCGTAAAACGCAGACGACGTCGTAAAGGGCTCGCAACAGAACGTCTACCGCTGCTCCGCCCGGCGGCGCCCAACCTGGCCTGGTCGATGGATTTTGTCATGGACGCGCTCGCCACCGGTCGCAGGATCAAGTGCCTGACCTGTGTGGACGACTTCACGAAAGAGTGCCTGACAATTACCATCGCATTCGGGATTTCAGGCGTTCAGGTCACACGTATTCTGGACAGTATAGCACTGTTTCGAGGCTATCCGGCGACGATAAGAACTGACCAGGGGCCGGAGTTCACCTGCCGCGCACTGGATCAATGGGCTTTTGAGCATGGTGTTGAGTTGCGCTTAATCCAGCCGGGCAAACCAACACAGAACGGATTTATTGAGAGTTTTAACGGACGATTTCGCGATGAATGTCTGAATGAGCATTGGTTCAGTGATATCGTTCATGCCAGGAAAGTCATTAATGACTGGCGGCAGAATTATAACGAGTGTCGTCCACATTCAGCACTGAAATATCAGACGCCATCAGAGTTTGCAGCACGGTGGCGAAATGGAAAATGTGAAGGTAAACAAACCGACATTACTAACTGTTGGCTGTATCTAATACTGGGGGCAGGTCAATTGCCTATGGACAAATGCTACATCAACGTTTGGAACCTTTCAGGATTACGGAAAGCAGCCACCACCAACGGCGACGCAGCCAACTAACATTACTAAACAGCTTTCCGTCAGATGTAATAACGGCCTTTCGATCGACGTGGCTGGAAGCATTAAAAATCCAGACAGAATAAAAAGGGGCAAAATAGCCCCCGGTGATATTTAACTTAATCGCCTTCAGCTTCGATAAATTTCTGCGCTAAGCAAGGCGGTAAATTCTGAAGATACTGAATAGAATCACGAATGAGTTCATCCACAGTTTCATCACGCTCACGTAAATTTTGCGCCCATCCTCTCCCCGGATGCATAAAGTCCCAGCGAGGGCGTAAACCAGTGTAGCGATGTTTACCTGGATCATGATTACCGAAGCCATCAATTGACGAATTCCATATCGGTTTAAACCGAGAGATAACCAATGATTCTCCCAACGGGATCCAAATGTCATCAACAACCAAAAATCGGCAATAAAAATCTTCAAGCGAAAGATTTTCCGCTGCACGGACACTTTCGGCATGTTCTTTCAAGCGTTTAAACAGAACGTTTCCAACTTTATCAGGATTGGTAAGTCCCATTCTCGCACCTGCTGGGACGGCTTTGCCTACATAGATAGGCAGTAGAAATCGTCCATCACGATTCAGTTCTGCTAACTGTGCATAAGCAGGGTGATCGCCAGTGTAATAAATAGCGTAAATCCCCGCTCCTGAAAATGAGGTTAACTCCGCTAGAGGATGAGCATCTTTGCTCAACAAAGCTTCCGCAACACTAGCGCCTAAATTTTGCTTATCAAGTGGATTAAATGGAATGACCTTTCCTGTCATGCAGAAGCCCTTTTATTATTACCACCCTGCTTGAGAATGTTCCCGATTTCAGAAGTCAGAAGCTTTTCCGCTACACTACTTGCAACACAATAAGCCAAATGAACTGGAACCGCGTTCCCCAGTTGTCTCATCGTCTCCGTCCAGCTACCATGAAAACGATAGCTGTCGGGAAACGTTTGAATTCGTGCACTTTCCCGTACAGTAAAATAGCGTACGGAGCCATCATCACGAACAAGCATGTTCTCGCCCCCAGGAACACCATGAGCACCAGCTTTGAGAGTTTTAGCTGGTAGATCTAACGGGCTTCCCGTATGACCGGGATAAGTTCGCGCCCCTGCTTGGAACGCATGATTACGGACCTTCTCAGCCGCCTTTGTTTCAGGATCTGGCAAATCCGCAATAGCATCCCTAATTGTTTTCCACGGGAGTGTATCCGGGGGATTTTTACGTAGTTTTGCGACACGGCTAACTAACTGATCCGGGAGATCTGGCATTTCTAAACCATGTCGCTTCCAATAGTCACCAGTAACCCACTGCTCATAAACAAGGGCATCATAGCTATGGGTTGGCTTAGGGAAAGACCATTCAATCTCAAGGTCATCACGGAAACCGACAATAAAGACACGCTCGCGCTTTTGTGGGATGCCGTAGTCTGCGGCATTGACCAACGTTGCCAGCACGTTGTACGTCAGCCCCTTTCCTTTGCTTTTCCCACTCGTTTTCTCTTCCTGCAAGCGTTTCAGATGCTCGCTCCAATCCTCGCTATTTCTCGGTGCGACCTGAGGAAATTCAAGCTGCAACTGGATGTACTGGAAGTAGCTCGCAAAGGTTGCGCGCGTCAACCCCTTCACATTCTCGATGATGAAGGACTTAGGACGAATTTGTCTAATGGCTTCTGCTGTCGCAGGAAACATATCTCGCGAGTCAGAGTTAGCTTTGTGTTTACCACCAATCGAGAACGGCTGACAAGGAGGCCCCCCGGCAAGGAGATCAATATCTTTTGGAATCTGCGACCAGTCAAACGCCCTTACATCGCCTTCAAATAGATCCCAGTTGCACAACAACGGAAACCCATGCTTTTGGTTTTCTCGGACGGTATCACAGGCCCATTTGTCCCACTCAACAACGGCAAGATGTTCAAAACCAGCGATCTCACAGCCCATAGCCAAGCCGCCAGCTCCGGCAAATAGCTCTACAGATTTCATTCTTTTCTCCGCCCTATGGCTTATGTCCTGCATCTTAACAATTTAATCCTTTCATCGGAACCCGCAGGCCAGATCCAATGCCGTTGGCGATGCCAATTGATTGTATAGACAAAATTTAAACAATAAATCGTCCGTACATCCTGTTGAGTGCGCGAATAAAAGCACCGAAGGCTAATCATTGGGTTCTAAACGGTTACATCAGGCCGAATTGGCCCCTTTGTGGAAGGCTGCTATCAGATAAATTTTCTGGCCTCTGTGACCATTTTCAACTCCGCCTCCTCTGCCTTCTTCCGTTCAAGCCAAGCCCGACCTTCCGGCGTAGCCAGAAACTTACGGGCGCGGATGTTACGGTTGTTGCGTTTGGTTGCTGCTGTATTTCTCGTCATAACTGTCCCCAGGTCGGCCCGCCGCTGGGCCACAAAGGCAGGCTACAGAAAATCGCAGTGACAAATCCAGATGCCGAAATACCCTACCAAATGGTGCCGAAGGCAATAGGTGACCATTACGTGCCGTGTTGGGTACATAACGAAAGGCGGAGCGTAGCGACATCCGCAGATAGCTTTAGTCCCTTCACAGAGATGATGACGCCTTGTCATGGCTTCTTATCAGGTAGCCTTTGTGATCCGGTGGATGAAACCATGGCAGAGCCGGACTCTTTCCCGATCCGGTTAGTCTTCCCAACATTACGCCTATTTATTCGCTGCAACGTCATCTCGACGTGTTGCATCATGGAGCGCCGCACGAAGCGCGAGCCGCATTGACAAGGGTTATGGGAAAAGGATTAGAGACGCTGGCGCCGTCTTTCGGCTTCAAAGGAAAAGCGCAACGGATATACCAGCGACAAAAATTAAGCCGTCAGTGCTGACCGTTCACGTTTTGTACAGGGTTGAGCCTGGAAACTACCTGCCGCTGCGTGATAACATCCCAAAAGCCACTACCAAACACAGCGGCAATTGTTGGTGACATTATTCAAGCAAAAAACACAGGCAAGAATGGCAGAGTTATTTAATTAACTCTTTGTTTTCAAGGGATTTTTCTTGATTGGTGCCGAAGGCCGGACTCGCACATCGCTACTATCCTCATGATCTTAAGACATTAAAAATTACCACAATGGGTATGATACCATCATTGATACCATCACGCGCACCTGTTTACTATAATCCACCAGGTTCAAACCAAGTATCAAGGTCAATTTTCATCAAGTATGCACTTTTTGAAACGATCTTAGTAAAATCGCAATGGGTTAGTGCCCCCTGCCATAAAGATAGGAGCTTCATTTTCACATATAATTCTACCTGCCATGATTATAGCCTAACATTGAAGCCCTCTTACACTTAAAATCGTTTACACTGCACACAACAAATATTATTCTATCTAAATATTCAAACATATTTACTAAGATAAAGGATATACATGAAATTAACTGACAGAATATTCGTAAAGTTCTTTTATAAAAAAATAAAAATAATAATTCAGCGTTCGTACAAGAAAGGATATTCTCAGGGGAAAAATAAGGGTTATCGTAAAGGTCATGATGATGGTGTGTTAAAATATCACATTCGTCGCGAAATCGATACGTTCTCGATGTCCGCTATTGACAACTCGATTTATGGACCAGAAAATATTGGCGTTACGAGAGAATTAGAGCAACTCATGATTGAAAAAGTAAGAGTTGCAACTGAAGCTGGAATTATAAGTTCACCTTCCCCCTCTCAGTGGGAAATGATTTTTTCAGATCATCCAGCGACTTGCGTTGTTGCTGGTGCTGGCTCAGGTAAATCAACAACACTAATTCTTCGCGTAGTGTTTATGCACTTTTATTTAAAGATTCCATTAAATAAAATTACAGTAATATCATTTACAAAAAAATCATGTGAGGAGTTAAGTGAAAAGTTAAATAAAGTATTTTGTTTTTGGGATGAAGGGTATGATAAAGAATCTGTTAATTCACTCGTCAGCACATTCCACTCTCTTATATATAGGTTTTCATTGAACTTAATGCCAGGAATAAGTGTTTTCGATTTTTTAGGCGAACGTAAAAATGAGAATGAGTCTGCCTTGGAAATATCATTAGGCAAAAAAAATAATGAGCAAATAGACATTTTGAAAAGCGTTTACACCGAGTTATATAATAATAACAAGGAATTCAAAATTTGTATTGATAAGCTTGTTGATTTTTCAATAACATCATCCTCTTCATCCGATGAAAAAGAGCAAAGAAGTTGGTTAATTAATTATGCAGCAGAGAGAGACCTTGCTCTAACAAAAAAAATTAATGATCTATGGTCTAAAGATGGGAAATGGCCTATAGAGGGAATTGTGCCTGGTCCCGTAAAGTGCTTTCATGTTAATGGAAATATATTTTATGCTAATGGGTATGTTGAACATAATAAAATGCCGGTTTTTTTATCAGGTAATATTGGGAGTAAGAAATTATTTGATGGGAATGACTCTTTTGATCCTCATGAAACCGATCCCAAGAAAAAAGTACTTTTAGGCACTGCAATATCTATAAAAAACAAAATAGTTGCTGGATACAACAATAGAATTTCTATATTTATCAATAGCAATGATAAACTAAACTCTGTAAATAACTTTCTAAGAACATTTAAAACTGGCGAATCCCCTAGCAATTTTTCAATCAAGTTGCATGGTGAATTAAGCTCAACAAATATACTTGAACTTTTATATGACCAAGGCTCTTTTATTGAAAGTATTGGCAAAGAAGTTGTTACGACAATATCTAATATTACGCTTTTTCGAGAAAAGGGTATTGAGTATCATTTCGCCAAAGCTTTGGCTTTATTCTGGCCATTATTTGAAGAGACAATCCATAAAAATAACATAATGACTTTCAATCGAATGTTCATAATGTTTTCAGATGAGTTAGTGTTGCAGCAAAGGCGTAATTTATTAAAAAATAAATATGTCAGATTTGAAAATCTATTAGTAGATGAATTCCAGGACATTTCACCTCAAATAGCCAATTGGTTAAGAGCAATTCAAAAAGAAAATGCAATTTTAAGTCGAAAACCTACGATAATGGCTATTGGGGATGATTGGCAATCAATATATTCATGGAGAGGCAGTTCTCCTGATATTTTCATGAATTTTTCAGATTTTTTCCCTGTGCATAAATCATTGGGAAAACATAAGACAGTTTTTATGATGGAAAACTATCGTTCAGATTCTGCGATTCTTAATGATGCTGAAAAAATGATGGCTTTAGTTAAAGGGAAAATCATAAAAGAATCTATATCATGTCGAAAACCTGATGGTGATGAGCATGGTGTCTATTGTTATGAGTATGATGATAAAAAAGATGATAATTCATGGAAAACTAAAGCAATTCAGCTAATTTATGAACAGTTAAATATGGTAAAAAATCAAAAGCATAAAGATAAAACTCATATTATAGTTTTGAGTCGAACTAATAATACACTTACAGAAATAAGAGATCTTTATATAGCAAGATATGGCAGTATTAAAGGAATAAATTTTTTAACGATCCATAAAGCTAAAGGTTTGCAGGGGGAAGTGTGTGTGATCTTTGATGATAGCAAAGCTCATATAGGACATATTTTAAGAAATGAAGTTTATAAACAGATTCCCTACTTCAAATATAGTTATGATCAAGCTATGATTGATGAATCATATCGTTTGGCATACGTAGCTATAACACGAGGGATAAAAAGAGTATTCTGGTTTGCACCAAAAGGAAGTGATGGGGCATTCTCTCATTTTCGGTAAGGAATGAGAGGGTTTCTAGCCCTCTCTATTTCTATTGATAGATTCAGCATTTTCATAGAAATCTCCTCAGTTCAGATTACGAGAAAATTCTAACAAGAATTCTATGTGTTCTCGCTGCCATGAAAAATAACATCGGCTTACCAATGTTATACTCTAAAGTACCTGATGAGTATCCATAAATGGCAAATATAGCGATATTAGAGAAGCTATTTAGAATAGGTTTATTTAGTTTTTAAGTAGCCGTTATTTTCAACATGACACCACCTATGTTCGTTCATTAACTTCAACAGATGTATCAAGTTGGGCCTGGAAACCTGCGAACAACGAGGCTCGAAGGATTTACGGTTCAGGTATGTCTACAAAATCTCGTGAATCTACTTATGCAGCAGAAAAAAGATAGCAGGGAAGATTCAGATAGACCTAATGAAGGTTTGGCTGCATAGCATGTTAAAAGCCAGCTAGTTGCTGGCTTTTAACACTGGGGTAAAATTTTTAAAATGAGATCGAATATACATTTCACTATTACCCATTAGATAATGGTAACCTACACAACAAAACATCTTCAACAAATAACAGAAAGTAAAACTGTTATTATTCTTTACTTTCGATCTCACGTTCCCCAACTGAGGCATTTATTGGTCTTGATTTAGATTTTCTTAACCTAGAAGAAGCTTCTTTGAAAGCTTCAACTGGCTCATTTGAAAAGTAATTGTCATAGGTTCTAACAAGACCTTTTTCAGTTACTCTTTTTAATACATTACTGGAAAGAACTTTACTCATATTTAATCTCCTATAGTTATTCTAATATGGATTTAATTTATAAGACCTTGCATTATGCCATTTTTATTCTCATGAAAGATTAACTGGTTTCCTAGCATGGCCATACTGATTATCTTAGTATACGCTTTAATCAGTATAACAATATCTTCAGATATGTCAAACAGACAGGTATTTCCGCCTTTTTTCAGCCAGTTGCAATCGGCAGGTACGCAATCCATTGAAATGCACAATACCCCCAAAATAGTATTATTCGCTTCTCCAGCGGTTTCTCCTGCATATGAAATATTTTTCATGATTGGGAAGCAAATTCTAACTTTTTGTAATTCTTCATCACATGTAAACTTTATCTCTTTGGTCAGCCAACTCTCTACACAATCAGTAGTATTAGTATTTAATTTATATTTATAATGTGCAGGATCCTCGCCATTTGAACCAGCAGAAAAAGATATAATTTCTTTTGGGGATGAATTAATGCACGTATAAAGCCAAGTCTTTACTAAATTTTCATCTTCACTTAATCGATAAGCTAAATCTATCAGAAGCTCGTCGTAAATTCCATAAAGTAATGCCCCAACCTGATGAGGCGTATTTGCTTTTGCCGCCAATTTTGTCATTTCATGAGACATGAAAAATTTTTCAGCACTATCTTTTCCTGACTCATAAAGTTCATTGACTTTCTCTATACTTAAATTAAAGTTTAGAGTATTTATTTCGGAAGGAATAATGACAGGAACAGTAATACACCCAACTTCCTCTGAAATAATTTCAGTGCTAGCATCTAATAACGCATTAAAAAGATGCCAAGTATGAGAGAATATATTATTACTTGTTTTTTTCTTCCTACTCGCATTCTTGTCATCAGTAATCAAATCAAAAGCATATATAGGCAGCCTCTTATGCCCCTCATTTGCAAATAAGAAACTAGGAAGATTACACGAAACACCGCCATCAGTTAAATACAATTCATCTTCAATAGATGGTTCATAGAAGAATGGAAAAGAAGCTGAGGCTGCTACAGCTTTAAAAATACAATAGTTTGGTGTTGCTATATGCGAAAATTTAACTGCTCTTTTAGTATTTAGATCCGTCGCTACTAGCCTTAGATCTTTTCCTGTTAATTTAAAAAATGTTTCAAATGTTATTGAGGCATTCCCGTCAACATAAGAAAAATTATTTTCTGATATTTTTTCCTTGGCATATTTTATTAAAACATTAATCATGTCCTTTTTTGAGTGAATCCCCAAATTTCTTTTCAATCTGAATATTATTTTAAATGCTGCCTTTATAACTTGCAGTCGAAAAGCATTTTTAAAAATTCTAGAATTCAAAATAACCTTATCGTAAAGGTCCCCAACCACAGCTTCGTTTGCAATTTTCTTGTTTTCATCTAAAGTTTGTTGTAATAGCTTTGTCTCATTTACTACTTCACTATCCAAAAACAATGATAAATCTAACGATTTTATTTTCTCCTCAAGCTCTTTTGCATTAAACCCCAAACAAGCTAAGAAAGCTATAATCCCACCGACAGAAGCTCCACCATAGCCAACAAAATTTATTTTTGCATTCTCTGCTGCCGCTAATGCACCTGCAAAAGCCGAACCTTTAACACCACCACCCTCAAAAACAGCATAGCACTCTAAATTTGACATTATTTTACTTCCGTATTTTTAAACTTGACAATTTCATGTAGCAAGGGCTAACTCTCCGAAGCGCTTTGCTTTCTTCGATGAGTTGCCTCTTGCTTTCAATAGCTTCGCTTTGAAAGATATAAAACGAAGCTCCTGAAATAACATCAACTGAAAACATATTCTTTCATTGGGAGATCTTCAGTTGAAGCAGCTCCAGGAATGCTCAACCACTGCCATATTTGTTCTTGCGTAATTGAACCTGAAAGCAATCTTAAAAATGCCTCTCCAAGATCATGGGCTTCAACGACTGATAATCTCCCACATGCTTCAATTACCGATAAAACACTTGGATCAACTCCTGGATGACAGAGGGTTACACAAAAATGGTCATTTAATCCATGAAGTTCAGAAGCTCTAAGTACATCAGAAGCAGCATTCAAATCAACCAAGTTTTCCCCCAATTTTGATTTTAACTCAACTACAAGCCCTGGAGAGTTTGAAAAGTTTAATAAATAATCTGGAGCGCCTAATTTTTTGCCATCGTCCAGTTTCGTATAATATATACCAGTTAACTTCAGTAACTCTTCAAAAGCTTGTTCATATTCAACACCACGTGTAGAATAATAGTTTACGAAATATTTTTCCAAACCTATTTTTTTGGCTTTATAGATATGCCGTTCAGCCGCAAGATTTCTCTGGTTTACTTTCCAAACCTTAGATGCGTCTCTTAACCAATTAGATTTTTTGTGAGGCGTCGGTTTTACATTACGAAATAGTCCTAGCCTAAATTCTTCTGCATCCTTTTCTCCTTGTGAAAGGATCTCAGGACGGCTAAATTCGCTAGAAGCTATATTTAACATTTCTATACGAGTTAGTTTGAAGCCTCTCTCAGGAAAGATTTTATTTAGAGAAGTCAACCATAATGCATCATCAGTGAGACCAGTGTTGACCCTATACGCGAGACGGCCTAGAAATCGTGGAAGGAATTTTAGATTATTTACTATTTGATCATTGAGAAAATCAGGGCGTAATTCAGAAGCTACTCTTGTATCTGCGCAAGCTATAATTACCGATGATACCCCTTTAAGAAGCCATGTTAAGTTTCTATATAGTTCGTTGAGTGTACCCGCAGTAAGTGCATCTAACGATTTTTCAAGCTTACGTAGTTGCTCGCCCTCGATCCAACTAAATGCCAATTTAGCAGCATTCAAGGATGGTAAGTTGGCCTTCCACACAGTTTCATACATTGGTATATTTAAACTAGTCGGATCTAGTAGAACGCTTTTACCTAACATATAAGGAAGATATCTTGTAGCTTTACGCCCCTGATAACTTACGAATTCAGGGCAAGAGAAACAAGCATAAAAAATAGATAGAATTAGTCTGCTATTATTTATAGCAGATTTATTCTCCAAAATGGTCTCGGAAAACCATTCTGAGTTATGGGCAAAAAATTTAAGTAGATTTACACCAGATTCAGGCTTAAATCCTGCAAGGGATATAGCTTTTCCAAACGCAGTTGCATGTAACTTTCCTGTTTCAGTCTTGATCAATAAACCCTCTTTAATTAACATATCGAGTGAAACATCAAGACAATCGCCCCATTGATTAAAGCTTTTTAAGTTAGTATCTTGTTCGACTATACCACTAAGCGTATTAAAAACAATATCTTTGAGATCAACTATATTATCAGAAAGCCCTGAAGATACTAATTGTAATACTAAACCTTCAAAATTTCTTGGTGCTATTCTACTTTTTAAAGGTGGCATGTCCCCGAACTTTAAGTATTTTAGCGCTTGTGTGCGTTCAGTATTATCTTTCGTAAAGAAAATAATATTCCCCTCTACATGTTCAGTGCCCATCCTTCCAACACGTCCCGCCATATTATGAAATTCAGAGCTACTAATAGGAATACTTTTGCCTAAGTCGAAATCCCATCTTTTCCACGAAGCAAAAAATGCTGTACCTAAAGGAAAGTTCACTCCAGCAGCGAGAGTTGAAGTTGCGAAAATGACATCAATTTCATTATTTAGGATTTTCTTTTCTATGATTTCCCGTTCTTCATCGATAAGATCCGCACTATGGTAAGCAACGCGATATTGAACAAACTCTTTCAACATGTTATTAGCAAGAGTCTCAGGAACACCATCAAAATCTAAGCTCATTTGTGCATTTAGTGGTATTTTATGTTCTTTAATTAGAGACTCAGCGAGGGTATATGTTTCCTTTTTGGTCATACAGAAAACAATGATGGGTATCTGTTCCCGATTATTATCGATATAATTCTTTATTGCACCTGCTATTCCAGTGGCTGGCGTTGGATTTCTAACTGACTTGATTTGCTCAGGAAATTGAGTGTTACAACTATATATTTCACCATCATGAGAACGGCACTCATATTGTAAATGTCTTTCTCTTGTGGTTGTATAAATTAAATCTATGTCTAACCATTCTGATAATTTTATAGCATCACGATTATCCAGAACTGCCGACAGACCTACTAACTGCGACCAACCAGCTCGTTTGATTAACGTTAGTAAGATTTCAACCTGCTGGCCCCGATGCTCGTCCCCGATTAGTTGAATTTCATCGCATACAAAAACTGTTCTTGTCATGCTCCTGGGAACGCCAGAAGCAGACAATATACCCAAATATTTTTCGTATGTGGCAACCATTAATCTTGTATTTAATGGTGTAGGAACTGGGTTTCCTATGGCATCCTCAATTACATCTCCGGTTGCCAGAGCTAAAGCGGTGGGGTCATCATCGAGAAAATCTTTAAGCAATTGTTTTTTAAAGTCTTCGAATTTTTGACGAGCCAATGCTCTATGTGTAACCAAAAAAACAGCGTTATCACCGTCTAAAAGGCCCTTAGTCAGAGCGATCATACCGATCAATGTCTTACCTGTCGAAGTTGGTGATACAACCAGGACACTGCCGCCTCGACCTACTCCTTTTTCAAGGCTGTCATATTGAACATCAGTAAGGCAAATTTCGTCATCTTCAGTGTAAAACAGGGGTTTACATTTTTCCAAATCCAAACCGCTATTAGCAGGTAAGCCGTACCTCATATTCCCTCACTCAATCGTTAATTAACAATAACTTAGGGCATACTGTCTAGAATAACTACCGATTCTTAGTTACATAATGACACACCTTAAAAAAAACTCAATGTCAATGAGAATATACTTATTGTTTTTTTGTTCATGTCGTCTTGCCTCGACTATAAGAATTATTATTAATTCCTTGCCAAATAATATTTTCAACATTGACTATTTCATTAATTGTGTTAATAAAAGATCATCATTTGAAAAGGAGTTCATATGGTCGCAAGTAATACTTTTAATAAGATCGTTGTGAGTAAGCATTCTCATAATGGAAGCGTTAACGAAGCGAAGTTCTCGCACAACAAGATTCGTTCTAATTGCGTCAGTGTCAGATTAAATGATGAAGAGCTAACGCTTCTCAATGAGAGACGTGGCCGTCATCGTAAAGGCGAATGGCTTCGTATGGCGTTTCTGCATAACCTCCCCTTTGTTATTCCATCGATTAATCTCGAAGCATGGAAATCGCTGAGCGAAATTTCACAGAAGCTGAACAAGCTTGTCGCTCATCTGGATAATAAAAGCCAAGGTAGCTCTCTGACGCACACAGAACTATTCGCAGTGAAGCGCCAGATATCTGAGCTTCGCATGAAGCTGATCACAGCCGACCTATGGAGATCACCTTCTGATGAAGGGAATGCAAAAAATCAGCAGGGGTAAAAACTTCTCTGGTGTCGTTCTCTACGCATTAAAGCCAGGCTCTCACCATAAATGCACACCTTATGTCATTGGTGGGAATATGGATGGAAGTGATGCTGGAGATCTAATAGCTGAATTTGATGCTACAAAAACGCTTCGCCCGGATGTTGCTAAACCCGTCTGGCACAATTCGCTTCGCTTGCCGAAAAACGAAGCGCTGACAGATGCTCAGTGGTCAGAGATTGCTGATGATTACATGTCCCGAATGGGCTTCTCTGAAACGCACCTCAGATGCTATGTCCTCCATGATGATGCGGCCGGCCAGCACATCCATATCATCGCCAGTCGCATCGAACTCAGTTCGGGGAAGCTCTACTTAGGTAAAAATGAGAACCTTATCAGCACCCGTATCATCCAGGATCTTGAACAAGACTACCAGCTAACAAGAACCAAAGGACCGAAAGCATCTCCAGCAGCGCCCTCACCTAAACCGAAGCTCAAAAAATCCCGTAATGAGATGATGATAGAAAAGAGAACTGGTGAGCTATGCCCAAAAGGAATCATCCAAAACGCCCTTAACGAACTGCTTGATACCAGGCAATCGATTACCGACTTCGTGCAACAGCTTGTGGCACAAAATATCAGGCCAATCCCTAACATTGCCTCTACTGGACGCATGAACGGCTTCTCATTCGAATACAACGGGATCGCTTTCAAAGCATCTCAATTGGGAAAAGGGTATTCCTGGTCTGCCTTGCAAAGCAGAATCGACTACCAACAGGAACGTGATAATGCTTTCCTGTCTAAACTGAAATCATCTGTCAGAGAAACATCTGTTAGTGCAACTCATGATATGGTCATAACTATAGATGCTCCTGAAACCACGACAGAATACGTTAACCGCCCCATAGAAGCACTTATCCTCGATAAACGAGCTGCTGGTCAGGACGAATACTCTATCGCTTCTGTCGAAGCGCTTCTCCCAGAAGCTGTTGCAACTAACAAAGAAGCGATAGCAACCGAAACGTTAAAAGTAGCGCCCAAGCGAAGCTATAGGGCTTCAACGTTCAGATGGTTAGAGACCATCCCCTATCTCAATACCATCATTACCATCTTCAAAAACCTCAAAATCCCAACCCTTAAATGCCCTCAAAAACACAAAACCATCACTAGCGTGAGAGTGGTAGAGATTACGCCTCTCCCCCAAAAAAATCTCATTGAATCAGCACCTCAATCCAGAAGAGCTTCGCTTTCGATGTAAGGCTGGCAAGCCTTTTGATAGATACAGGTCAATAAATTGATCGTTTATACCGATCGATATTCTTTTGTTGATAGCCTGCATCTATCATTAATCTTTAATCGATCGGTACAAGTGATTTGCCTTTCCTGTAAACCCAGTCAAAATGTGATTTCACACCAAAGAATATAAAATACTGATTTAACTAGCCTATTTACGTATTCAACTAACATGCAGGTTTTGAAATGGCAGATACCATCTCATCTGTAGTCCCTGATTTCTTCATACATCGAATATGAATTTAACATCTAACACAAAGGAACTTGTATGAGCATCTCCACCACGAAACGCCGCAATGAAGAAGTCAATGTTGGTCTTTCTGATCGCCGGAAAGCAGAGATTACAGCCCCAAAGTTTGATCTGTTTGGTGAAACTTACACGTTTGTTAAGACTTTCTCTGGCACTGTCATTAATTCCAACCCAAGCAATAATCAGATCTGGGTAAAAACCGACGCTGGGGATGAGAAGCAGATTTCCGACTATGGTATCCCCTTCAGAAGTTCACACACTATTTATAAATACGAGCTTCGCCAGTATAGTGAGGATGGTTCGTATAATGTGTATAAAGATGCACTTATCGTTAATAAGAACACGGGAGAACATGAAGTAAACTTAAACAGGAAAAAAGTTGTCATCCCCGCTTTTCTGACAATGCTGTTCCATAATGCTTCTACAGCATCGTATTACAGAGCAATGCCTGTTTCGAAACTATTCTCTATTGTTTTCATTTTACTTTGTGCTGCTGCACTTATTTCATTTCTCACATTGCCTTGGGGCTTTAAAGATGGATATGTGTGGGATGAGCACAAGTATATGTGGCTCACATATTTCCTATCAAGGATCGGAAGCTTCGTTTGTATCAAATGGATTAAAAGAAGAAGCGCTAGATTTGATCATGAAATCAGAAATCTTATCGATTTAGTAAAAAAATAAAAAATATAAGCAACAAAGAGTTAGCCCGTAGATTCCTACTACGGGCTTTTAAAATAATCACAATCCATATTTTCTTTTCTTCTCTTTGATGGATAACGATCTTTTTAGGGTCGAAGCCTCATATTTCCTTTTCTCATTAGCATAGACTCTCTCTGTTCGGCTACCATTACTGACTATAAAGTTAATCAATGAAGAACATACATGCTTCATACGCTCTTTGTTGATCAAATCATCATCCAGTTTATTTATATGACTATAATATGAAAGTAGCAGAAAGGTTAAAACAATCTCCCTGTTGGAGAAGGTCATTTTTTCGATACCACTTTGGTATTTGATATAAAATCCTGCACAAAAAAGATATGATTGTTCTATAATTCGTTGCTCTGAGAAACCTGATTCCGTAAGTTTATCAACGAATCGATCAAGGAGAAGAAGATACCTTTCCATGAGATTAATATTTATTTTTTTCATAATATGCATCCTTGCAATTTATATTTGTCTTCCTGACAATTAAAGAAATATCATAATTATTGATCATGTCAATAGTTAAAATCTATCAAATTATATTTAAATATCTTTTACAGGTAAGGGTCTATTAAGCTCTTCAACTGTTATTTGCTTCAAATGAGAATTATAAAGCCATATCTTAAACTGCTCTAAATATCTGTTATTTAATGCTATCAAAGCTTCGTTTTCAGTTTCGAGCCTTTTTATTCTCTGACAAGCGATTTCTAAATTAGCAGGCTTAATAGAGCATTTTTCTTTAATACCAAACTTGAGAGTCTTCTTTTTTGAATTAAAACAATCCGAAATCTTGACATGACTACTTAAAGATTGTCTTGAAGGTCTCTTACCAATGATCTTTACTAACTTGTCGCATAAAGCATCCCAGGTTAGCTTCTCATCTTTATTCCAGTTATTTATAACATTTGTTATGTTTTTTTCATCATAACCAGTAATATGTTTAGCCATTTATTCTCCTTTTATAATTTTAGTTTGAAAATCATACCATTTTTCAGCATTGACATTCCCATCATTTTTATCATGATACGTTTTTTCAATAATTTTATTATGAATTACCAATAGTCTGTCATCATCCTTTCCAGAGTCTTGTATTGGATAATAACCACATAGGTCAAAAGCATATGAGTGCTTGCAGTAACCATGCTTAGTAACGAGCACAGCTCCATCATTCAATGAATCGAAATCGGTTATGTCCATGATAGCTATTTCTTTTTTTCTATGGCTATTACTTGCCTCGATTGTCGTTTTTTCTCTTATGAGCTTAGTCATTTGTAAGTGTGATCGGTGATCATAGGAAACATTTTGTGAGACCAACTTTCTTCCAGACCATCGAGCGATGCTAAACTCATCCATGCCATTAATTTGAGAAAAAGTATTCAACAGATGCCTTAATTGATGAGTTCTAATAGAATAGGGAATACCATCCTCATTTATATAGCCGTGTCTTTTGAACAGGTTTGTTGTGCCTTTAATACTTGCAATAGCATTAATATCCATTCTAAAAAAATCAGCAGTGGGTCTGAAAAAAGATGTAAAATCTTTTCTTGTCTTCTGACACAGTTGCCTGTCAAATAAAAGACATAAAGCATTTGAATATTTAATTCTTTTTTCCTCATCATACCAAGGAAAATTCTGAGGCTTTGTGGTAACGAGTGCATATTTGGATGACTCAGTGCCTTGGGCTTCCATTGTTCTTGAGGCAGACCTTGCATGGTTGGACAGTTTTTTTAATCGGGCTATCGCCTTTTGAGCTATAGGGACCATTACTGTAGGAATCCATTTGATATCCCCAGCATAACCCTTTGCTGAAAAAAATCTTAGACCATATCGTTCAATGCCTTTGTCATCTTTTTCAGTAAACTCACAATCCGCTGGAAGACTTAAAATTTCTGAAATTCTTCCAGGAGCACACATGAGTAGTGCAAGAACAGAAGTAGTGAAAATGTCCCTTGTAGACAATTGGTTTTCATCTTTTGAGAAAATCTCAGCAATAGCTATTACGGATTTTATGTCTGGTAGTTTTGAGTGTCCTTCGAGTGAAGGTTCATAACCTTTCCAGCTCTGAGTTATTTTATGCCTTAACGGATTTACCCAGAAAAAGTATGGTGAGGTAGTCATTCTATTTCCAGTTAAAAATGAACATATTTTCTCAAGTTCTTTACCAATTCCAACTGCTTGTACTTTTGAATATTTGGCAGATGCTAACCTTGCACATTCATCAAATATGTTATTATTACACTTGATAACATTAGCTTCTCCACATGATTTCAATAAAACAAACTCAATGATTTTCAACATTGACAAAGTATTCTGGTTTGACTTTGACTTGTTAAACGAGTGAATATGCAACATATAAGCTTTAGCAAAATCAATGAAACTACCATCTAATCTATCTTTACTATTTCGATTATTGTTCATGTCAAACTTATTGAATCTATAATATCTCTTCCATACATTGCTTTCCCATGAAATCGCTAACTTCGAGTTTAAAATATTACTCTTACAAAATTCAATAAATTCATCAACATTTGAACTCGGATTATTAGCATTGGCTGGCTCGAATAAGATTATATTGGTCATTGGGAACTCCAGGCTCTAAAGTTTTTACAAGTGAAACATTCAATTTGGTCGTCTTTACCATTAAAAAACCCGAACGAATTTAAAACATATTCAGTAAAGAGCTTCTTGTTTTTTAACTGTTCTTCTCCAAGAAATATCTTTGATAGCGGTTCAAAAAAAGGATTAAGCATCTTGTCTATATCATGAACATTGTCTGGACAATTTTTTATGTATATCCCTGATGAGTTTATAGATTTATGGTCTAATGCTTTAGCGATTACTTCAACTGATGCACCTTCCTTTGCTAAACGAGTTCCCAGGGTATACCTAAATCGTCTTGCATTAATCCGTATTGGACCGTTATTACTTGATGACCCAATGTTGAATTTAGTAGTCAAATTATTTAGTTTATTTGAGATAAAAGAATTCTTCATATGTAAAAAATCAGTTATCATGATGGTATCTAAACTTTGTCCAGTATCAATTAATACATATTGTTTAATATCCATGAGTATAGGTAATTCATTTTTTAAATGACTAATATTCCTCTTGACCCTACCTTCGATATGTTTCTGGTTCAGATCAATCAAGGTTATAAGTTCCTCATACAGGCTATCGTCGATTCTCATCATGCTGAACTCACTTCTGAAGTTCTTCCTTTGTTTTACTTTCGGTATATTTAGAAAACAACCCTCTTCCGTTCTTATGAGATCTTTCGCTTTCAACGAAGTTAGCTGTGATGGCCTCCTTCCCGTTGTTGCTAATAGAATAACGTAGCAATAAATAAACAGAGGGATTTTATTTTCTTTCAACAATTTTCTGATACTTTCAAGTATGATTTTCAGCTCTTCTTCCGTTAGTGGTCCACTATTCGGATCTCTTCGTTTAACGGCTTCCCCTGTTAAATTAGGTTTAATGGTTATTTTTTCCAGCATTCTTAGAGCTGAGTTATCTACTCCTTCATAACCGAGTTTTTTCCATTTACTAAGAAAGTTCTTTATTGAATTTAGCTTATAGTTTTTCTCAGGGCCTAAGCTAACATTAAATTGATAAACCGCTTTGGAATTAATCATTCCAAGATCCATCAATCTTAGCCATTGGCTAAAGATGTGATTTATATTCTTTATGTAGCCTGCGCTATATTCAGACGAAAAATATGCCAAGGTATTAAGATAACCAATACGCATCGACTCTGGCATTTTATCGGCAACCTTATGTGGGTAAACACAATTATTTAAATCTAATTGCCATTTATTATCAGAAATCCTGAAGCTATACCCCTTCATCATTGAAAATAAATTATTATCTTTCTTTAATGTTCTTGTTTTCATTTCATACCTCCTTAGTTATTTTTCTTAAAGAGTCATAAACCCTTTCAATAACTTCTTTTTCTTTTATTGATATGTGTTTGAAGTTATAATTTTCTGACATCTTTGAATCTTTTGACCATCCCATGAGATAGCACCTCAACTCTGATTTTCGGCTGATGTCTAAATTCGAATCATCAATTTCATTTGAATAGAAATAGTTCCAAGAATGCCTCAGTTTATGACCTGATAAATTTTTTAATACCGGACTTGATTTTTTAATAGTCGAAATTATCTTTTCATATGCGGAAACAGATAAAGGTTCCCCTGTTGTTTTACATGAACTGTGTGTAACAAACAAGAAGTCATGCTTCTTCTTTTTGGTGTATTTATTTCTATAGTTATTTATGTAATCCAAAATCTCCATTGCTAACTCGTCCGACAATGGGATTTCCCTTTCACCAGTTTTGACTAAAGGTTGATTCAGCCTTCGATCTTCAATGCAATCGTGTCTTCTGAAAATATTAAGTGTATAACCTCTGGGATTGAAATCATTAACTTTTAGATTTAATAGCTCTCCTGCTCTTAAACCACAATTCAATAGTAAGGTAAAAATGAGCCTGTTTCTCACCTGAACCTCCTTCTGGAAAGGATTTTGGCTTCCTTCGACTTCCAATAGCTTAAATAGTGTCTTTATTTGTTCTTCGCTTAAAGATTTATCTTTTCTGTTATTCACGCTAAGCGATTTATTTCGCGGGAGATGTGCTCTAATACTTTCGATGAAACTCTCGACTTCATATCTAGCATGAATTCCCTTAATAGAATGAAGTAAACCGCACAGCCAATGAAGATAGCTCGAAAAAACATGAATCCTATAACTGAAAGTTCTTTTAGCAACCTGTTCCATTTTTATCACTCTTACATTCGTAATCTTTTGCTTATCGAATCTCTGCCTTGCATACCGTATCAAGTCATCTACTTCTGCTACACTTAAGAACCCCTTGATTTCAATCCTATCAATGATATTTATGTTCCTGCTTTTCAGAAAATTGCTTAGTATAAGTAGGTTTGTTGCGACTATCTCTATCGTTGATGCGGTCGCACTTCTGTTTCTAACATTCGTTGTGAGATAAAGGTTTTGATAGTAAATTGGCAATTGTGTCTCCTTATCGAGAATCAAACACCCTCTTTCACCATTACTCATCAAAAATTTTTTAATTTTATATGACATAAATAATTAATAGCCCTCCAAAAACTTTACATTTAGTAATCACTACGACTTATCATTATTTTATCAATTTAAATTTTGCAAATTTTTTTGTTATATTTAGATTTATTTATAATAAATTTAAATGCTTAAAAAAAATTCTTTCACGTGAAAGAAACAGGTACGGCTAGTTAATTGTATCCATACCCGATATTAAGAAAACCATCTCTAAGTCTTATAGCAAAAGCTCTGCCAGAAAAAAGGTAAAGAATTACGTCAAATATATTCTTTTTTTCAGATGCAAACTTTACAAAGCCTCATTGTTTCAAACCCAATACGTAAACTCACAACATCTGTAAATTTCTTTTTCTTAATGCATTATCAAAAGTTAAAAATCGATGAAGCAGCATTTTTGTTAAGCGACATGCTTTCTTGAATTTTCGATAATTAATTGAATCCATTCATCGATTTCGCTTTCGACAAAAGCGGTAGCACGAACACCGATCTTTACTGGCTGTGGAAACCTATTTTGGCTGATAAGACGATAGATCCACGCTTTACCAAATCCAGTTTTCTTCATGACTTCTGGTAAACGGATGAGACGAGCTTGATTTTCCATTTGTATGTCCTCTGTTGTTTCTACAGGGATACAGTACAAATGAATTTCGAATTGATGAAGCGAGATTACGAACACCAGAGCCATCCCTAGTTCGAAACTATGAGTCTCTGGAGATTCATATCACTCAGAATCTGAGAGTTTCATAACATCCGAAACCCTCACATCAATAGGCTACAGGTAGAAGACAGTTCTTTCATTCACCTAAATTTTCACAAGATCGAAAACCTTTACTCACTAGATTTGAGCTTAGAGAAGATAACTATCTGTTCAATTGCGTATTAAGACAGCCTCTAATTATGTTTTTTCTTCAATAAGGAGTTAGATTGAAAAATCTATTTTTATAATAAAAACCTTCTAAATTCTATTGCATAATAGTTTTGACATGTTATTTTATTACAACAATAATTATTAAGGGCCCAAAAATGATTGATATAAAAGGGAACATAGACCACGTTAGAGTGTATTATTATAGTAATGAACATCTTTTCAGAAGTGAATTAATCAAACTTGGTAGTTATGAATTCTATGATAAATACCTATGTAATCTAACACCAAGAGAATATCTTGATTTCTTACAACTTCTAATTGATGATATAATTGAACGAACAACGATAATACCAGATGAAATAACCTCTTTAATTAGTTATATGCTCGGCAAAGAAATATTAACAAAACAGGAAGATAATTCATTTGCTATATCTGAAAATATATTCACAGAGAACTATCAAGATCTGACAAAAAAATCCATTACATTAAATAACATACACACTGCTAAAAGAGAAAAAAATATAATCGAATCCAAAATTCATAACAAAAAAGCTCTAAACAAAACTAAAAAGAGGCTATAGAATAGCCTCTTTACTGTCAGATTTTTCCTGATATTACATCAATTATGTGCTGTATGTGGTGTCTAATCTGATATTCTTTATTTTTCCCCAAACCGGGAAACGTTCTGCTTTTATAATGCTCGTTATATTTTTCTAATGCTTTATTAGAGCCGTACTCTGTGGCCCTTGTTCTAACTTCCTTTTCAATTTTATCGGTCATTTGTAAGAATTTTGACGCTACGTCGCCAATGTCTCTATCAGTATCATTCGAAACAAAATGTTCTATCCATATATCACCGCTTGCAGGATGTTTATAAATTAAATGAGATGCAACGGCACCAGCCTTGCCACCACCAATCTCAAGTTTTTTCCCGACTATAGTGAAATCACCGATACCTAATACTGTTTTACCAATTTTTTTATGTTTATCCGTGAAAACTTCTTGGCCAAAGTAATCTGCATTCTTATCTAATTTGACGAAGTTATCTTTCACTTCAATAAGTTTATTTTTAGGGATCTCATTAAATTGAAAATCGGTAACATTACCATCAATAGTGATATGAAATTCAATAACTTTTAATTTTGTTAACTTGGAAAATTCCACATCGCTAATACTTGGCTTGTTGTATATTAAAGCAACATTTGAACCTTCAAATGCTTTTAAGAAACCATTAACAGTTTCAATTGCTACACTTGAGTCAACTATAAGGGTGGGGATAAGTGTTTTACATTTATCTAAATTATTTTTAATCGTTGCTACAAATTTTCTTCGAGCCTCTATATCTTTGCTAAACTCATGTTGTTTTGGATTGATGACTAACATGACCCTCTTGTTTTTCTCTGAAAGTATCTCTAAACAACGTATAAGTTTATCGGTTTTGGTTAGCACGGGTTCAATTATCGGTATAAACAACTCAGCATTAGTACAACTTGCTGCCAATTCTCTTAGCGCTAACAGCTCAGAACCACGACCATATAGATATGGACTATACATATGACTCCCTCCAGAGAGAAAAATGATCACATAAAGTTAAGCATCTCTACACTATCCCCAAAACCGTGAGGATCTTTTTACGTTGAACACTTGATAAAGCAGATGACATTCCCAACACACGAAGGCAACTAGGAAGGCAATTAACAAAGCTTACAATATCATCACTTGTCGTTCTGCCTCTCATTGCATTAATGTAAATATTGTGAGCTATATCCTGAGGGATTTTTTTAAATATATCCTCGCAGAATGCATAAATAAGCCCGTTGGGTAAATTGATCTCCTCGCCAATGAATTTTTCTATTGCTGGAAGGTATTCACTTCTTTTCAGCATACGAAAAATATATAATATATCAACATTAGCTAAATTTGACTCAGCATTTTTAACTATCTTAAGGCTACCTCTATTATTTAATGCAATAACACCAACTTTATCTGGAACAATCTCAGCATATTTTTCAGATAAATTTGGATGAGTAACCACATAAACTTTATCGAATGCTTTTAAATAATCTGGGGTTTGAGTTTGCAATCTACGCGGGGTATCATATTCCGTTTTAATTTCATACGCTGTAGATGTTCCGTTAAAAATTGCAATATCAACAATAGACTTTCCGACATGAAGCTCACTTAATAATGATGAGGTCCGGGGACTATGCCTACCAAAAACTATTCGATTTGCTACTTCTGTTTTGTAAACATACTCATTTCTATAATTCCTGGATAACTCTTTATAACATTCACTAAAAAATGTATGTAATGGTTGCCCATCCTGCTTCATTTCATCAGAGAAAGACACAAAATCCAAGACATTAGACGGTTCTCTTCCCTTGGCTAAAGCCTCGAAAACTGGGCGGCTGAACACCCTTGAAAAAACTCTTATATTATCGATACTTAGCGCCATTGGATAATCCATCATAATATTCACTATTATATAATAGCACAATCATACCGTGAAAAAAATTGTCATATCTCGCATAATCGTTACTGCATTTCAAATCATTAAAATAGTCTATTTCCAGTAAAATCTTTCTTAAAATATATTTATCAACCATTACAACATAATCAATCGGTGTCTGTAATTTTCATTACATCATAAACGCTCATCTCTTTAATATGTCTGTTTTTATTTATAAAAAAGTAGAATTGGCGTAAAAAATCATTTTCTACTACTTTCATAGCTAAAGGTCGGTCTGCATCTCTAATATGATACCCTTGTCTAATTACCTTATCGTCATCTTCATCTCTATAAATCAATCGTGATATTCTATCATCTGACAGAAGCACTTTTTTTCTTTCTGACCAAGCAAGTAAATCAAGCATTGGTATTATTCTATAGCTCATTAACTTTTTTATTGTCCCATAACCAAATCTTACTGCATCAAGCGGTGCAGGTTTTACACCCTTAACTTTTCGCCATTGTGGTAATGATATTCGCAGTGCCTCTGCTATCTCATCATCACTTCCAGCCGCAAGATCGATTTCTAACATAATTGTAGTAGGAAACTGTTCAGGGATTTTTTCTGATATGTATTCGTTCTCAATAGTGAAATCAATCTTATATTGTTCTGAATTTGCTCTTATGAATAAAGCCTTTTTCATACAAGCAAAACTGATATTAGCTATTCGATCTACCGTGGTTATAAAAAAGTATGGCGGTTGATAAAGTTTATTTTCAGCATCCATATAATTCAAGTCTTTCTCTTTGATGAGAAAAGGATTACCTTCTAATATCTGCATATAATTTTTCAATACTGTTTTATGCATTCCTTCTTCTATTACTGGTTTGAAGAAATATGTCCTCGCCCATATTTCATGGTAAAGCATATTAATTGATATGTTTTCAAACTCTCGATATCTATCCAAATCAAACCATGTTTTCACTGCTTTGGTGTCTTCTGATGTCCAACTGTTCATTTTTACCCAAGATTTCATTAATGCCACTCCGTTGTAAAAAGTTTTACTTCGTAATAGCACATAAATCGAAAATAAAAAAATAGCGCCTCAATTTTTTATTGAGCACGCCATTTTATTAACTAAAATCAGTTAGTTATCAAAATCAAAAGGTGCAATTCTTCTCTCAGTTGTTTCATCAAGATAATCAGCCCACCACTGCAACATCAACCTACGCTCGTCCAAATGCTCAGCTTTATGAATGTATGCGGCACGAACGGAGTTCCGCTCCTGATGGCTCATCTGCCGTTCAACAGCATCCCTTGACCATTTTCCCGATTCGATCAACGCACTACATGCCATCGCACGAAAACCATGTCCACATACTTCAACAGTAGTGTCGTAGCCCATAGACCTTAAAGCCTTGTTTACCGTGTTTTCACTCATAGGCTTTCTAAAATCATGATCACCAATGAACACAAGTTCACATTCACCGCTGATTTCTCTGATGGCTTTTAGAAGTTCTAAGGCCTGACGACTTAACGGCACGAGGTGTGGGGTCTTCATTTTTGAGCCTCGATGAGAATGTTTGACCCCTGGCAATGGCTCGCGTTCTCCAGGGATAGTCCACATCGCATTTTCAAAGTCGATCTCCGACCATCTTGCGAATCGGAGTTCACTGGAACGGATAAAAATGAGCAATGTCAGCTTCACAGCTAATTTAGTAAGTTTCCTACCTTTAAAGCTTTCAATGCGCTCTAAAAGCTCTGAGAACCTATCAAATGGTAAGGCTGGTCTGTGGGTTCGTTTCGCAACTGTAATTGCCCCAGACATATCTTGTGCTGGATTGTAGTCAATTAAGCCATTCTGGACGGCATATCGCATGATTGCTGTGGTTCGTTGTTGCAGACGAGCAGCTACTTCTAGTCGCCCGGAAGCTTCAACAGCCTTGATAGGGGCAATAAGATCTCTGGTATTAAGTTCGGATATTTTTCTTCTACCAATAGCAGTAAAGAGACCATCTTCCATGCTTTTTAGAACTCTCTCGCTGTGGGAATCAGACCATTTCCTTTTACAGGCAGTATGCCAGTCCCTTGCGACAGACTCGAATGTCAGAGCTTCGCTCTGCTCGATCTTGTCTGCTTTTTTCTTCTCGGAAGGGTCGATACCATCATACACCAACTTTTTGGCCTCATCTCGTTTCCTGCGAGCTTCACCAAGAGAGACCATTGGGTAGACACCCAATGCTAAAACTTTCTGTTTACCGTCGAAACGATATTGAAGTCGCCAGTATTTTGAGCCATTGGGGTTGATCAGCAAGTGCATCCCCTGCCCATCAGTGAGTTTGAAAGGTTTGTCGGAGGGCTTGGTAGTTCTAACTTTGATATCGGTGAGAGCCATCAGTTGATACCTCCAGTGTTGGTATCAAAATCTATCGAACCGGGAATACCAACAGTTATACCATCATCAGTTGGTATATGTTCAAGGAATTGAGTAGACGTGGACAGACTAAGGAAAGCCAGGAACCTGCTTAACTCGCTGTTTTTATGGACTAAAGTAGACGTTAGTAGACTTGAAAAAAGCTTTGTATGGTGCCGAAGGCCGGACTCGAACCGGCACGTATTTCTACGGTTGATTTTGAATCAACTGCGTCTACCGATTTCGCCACTTCGGCACTGAAGGGGATGCGGAAACGTTCTGGATTATACCTGT
>Ga0160506_100052_pt1 | contig 32078 bp, 53 predicted proteins | sample DID2874_E49MG_FD_108204 | JGI IMG/M metagenome (GOLD analysis project Ga0160506, IMG submission 108204) | Enriched chicken feces microbial communities from UW Madison campus, WI, USA - DID2874_E49 MG | ecosystem: Host-associated > Birds > Digestive system > Large intestine > Fecal | place: USA... | reverse complement strand
CTCAAGCCCGATGATGTTTGAGCGGCGCAGGCCTGTTGCCAGTGCCAATATCTCTACTGGCTTAATGCTCTCTGGCATGCACTCGATCAACCGTTCAGCTTCTTCTCTGGTCAGCCACCGTATCCGCTTACTGATTGGCTTGCGGGTTTTGATAACTGGCGCTGTTTTTATCCAGCCCCAGTCATTCGCCGCGGCCCTGAGCAGAGAACGAATGAAGGAAAGGTGCTGCGCCTTCGTCGCCTGAGAAACCTGCCGTGGTTTGTACTCCGGAACCGGCTTTCCCTTCCTCATCGCGGCATCACGCTTACTCTCCCACACCTGCAGGTGCTTACGGTTGATCATCCCGTTAACGGCTTCGTGAATTTCCTCCGCCGTTATTTTCGAAACGTCGCGGCCGGAAAAATGCTGCAGCCAAAACTCTATTTTGGTTTTGTCATCATCCAGCGACCGCTTGTGATCTTTCTCCCGCAGCCACCGGATACAGCACTCTTCGAAGGTTCTGACAGGCAGGTCTCCGATCTGGTCAACCCGCCATGCTTCAGCCTTTAGCTTGTCGTGGAGCTCCTGTGCCTGCTTTTTGTCCCCCGTACCAAGAGATCGCCTAACTCTTTTCCCTGACGGCGTAAAGAAATGACAGTGCCACATGCCGCCTCTGAGGGTGATGGACATAAAATATCTCCTTTATGCTCACCCGCGTTCGCTCGTTTAGTTTCCTGCGGGGATGACAAATACGCAATACATGCCGCTTCGGTCGTTCTGTACTTGTTGCCGACCTTGCGGCCGGCGAGTTCTCCTGACTCAATCAGGCGGTAGATTACCCGCGCCGACACGATGAGTAAGTCGGCGGCCTGCTGAGCTGTTATCGGTTTGTCTGACGCCATATCACCTCCGATGCTTACCGCGTAATTCCTCTTCCTCCTGACAGTCAGCGCAGCGCTGACAGCCCGCCACCAGTTCCCGGCGCCGCTCGGGTATCTCTTCCCCGCAGTCGCGGCAGTGAGTAGCTGAAACAGCGTTATGTTTGATCCGCATGTTCTGGATGGTCATTTCCAGACGGCGCTCTGCCAGCTCGTTGGCCTGATCGATGAGTTCTGCGCTCATGCTGCATCTCCTTCTGCGCGCTCACTTGGAAGCGGCTCAAGCCCACGATTGAGTTCGCGCTGCATGCTGCCAAAAATACGGCGCATACGGCTAATTTCTTCGTTTTCAGTCAGTCGTGTAACGGCGCTCTCAAGGGCTCTAGCCAGTAGATGCCGTGGAGAATCAGGATCAACGCCCAGCAGCACGGCTAAATCCCGCTGCGCATCGGTGAGTCGTTCCTCTTCCCGGCGGCGATTATCTTCGCGGCGCTTCTGTTCATCGATACTTTCCTGGCGAACAGTTTTGGCGCGCTCCTCTGCAAATTTGATTTCGCTTTCCAGCCTGTCTTTAGCCATACATGCTTGCGCGACTAGGCGGGAAACATCTTCACCATGTTTTTTCGACAGGTTTCTTTCAACAAACCAGGAACCGTATGAGCGGCTTTTAATCTGTGTGCGCTCAACTTCCCTGGTCATGCCGTCCATCAGCAATTTAATCCAGGCGTCACGCGGCAAGTTGTCGATCTGGCGCATTGTCGGGCCTTTCAGGGTGTGCCAGCCTGATTCTTTGCGCACCATCAGGCCGCAGCCATCAGGGATATCGGATTTTTTAAGCAGACCTTCAGGAACAGCGAACACAACACCGCCAGCATATTTAAAATATTTTGTGTATTTCCCGGCGGTCACGTCTGCGCGAAAGTCGCTCATACTTACTTTCACCTCATAAACGATGGGGCAGAATTTGCTATAGCTATGGGCCATTGCATAAACGTCAGGTCGGCATGTACCTGAGGGGCCAAGCTGCATATCTTCCCAGCAGATGCGAGCAGTATTTCGGCGTAGGTGCTCAGCCAGATCGTGCGCTAATTCGTTATGCCCCCATTTCATGCTTCACCTGCCTTGTCTTTGAGGTCAGCGCGCAGATGGATTTCCTTGCCGTTTGCTGCAGGGAAAATAAGCACGTCATCGCGGGCAATCATCAGATGGGCTACAGCAAACAGAACATCATCCGTAACATCGAACTTTTCCCCGGTGAATTCGCGCACGCCTGGGGCCAATTTGCTAGGCTTAGAGCGCCCAGCAAAGATACGGTTAGTTAAGCCTGACAGGCCGACAGTAATAGGGTTGCTCATGATTCCACTCCATACCGCCCATTCATGCGGCCAATAACACTGACAAATTTGACTAAGCTGACACCCATCGGCTTTACCTTCTCGTAGTGCTTGCGAAGGATGGGGGGGCATACAGCGTTCCACTTCGGTTTAGGCTTTACGCTCATCGCTTTGGTTAGCTCTTCTGCGCAGCGACGAGCCTGGGCGCGGAGGATGTTTTCCTGTTCTTCTGGCGTCATGCTGCCTCCGTCTTCACAACGTCAATGGCGCAGCCGGGTATCAGCTCAACGGAAGCGGTAGCGCACTGGTTGCCCCAGTGGCTCCAGCCTGGCGCAGCGCTGCGGCTGAAAAGCTCAATCCGCGGCACATCGCCGTAGAGCTGCTCCAGACGGTGGCGAACCTCCCACGGTTTCTCGCTGTGCGCGCCGAGTGGGCTGTAAACCACCTGTTTAATGCCAGCGTGCTTGCGTTCCAGCCCGGCGCCGCGGGTGGCGATCAGCACGTCTTCGGTATTGGCGCGGGTATGGTTGCCGCCGTTCATGCGCGTCTCGGCATTCAGCAGGTCGAGGAAGTCGTAAAAGTCGGTCACATCTCCCTCTGCCAGGGCCTTGGTAATGCGCAGTTCGGCTAATTGGTTCAGCTTCACCCAGGTGAAGCCCTTCATAGTGCGCACCGTAAAGCCCCATGCCTCGGCCAGCTCGAACGCCTCCTGGTTGTGGGTGCCGGTGTACCACATTGCCAGCACCGCGTTTTCAGCAGCCAGTTCCCACACGGGCAGACGCTTCAGGTCGATGAGTCGCATTGTCGAATAGTGATCGGCAGCGGCGCCGTTGCTGATCGTATTGCCGTAAGCCCATGGCGGATCCGCATAGATAAGTGAGTACCGGTTCATAGGACTGACTCCATTTCGTCGATGTATAGGCCCTGGGCAATGAGGCGGCTACGGCGTGCTGCACGTTCAATGCACTCCTGTCGTCTACCTTCCTGCGATTGCTCTATGGCGCGCCGGGTGAACAGCCGCGATTTGCCCTGCGGTGTCACTACCTTCGGTTTCGTCACGAGGTTAAATGTCCGGTCACAGATGCCGTCATCGTTGAGCCATTTCTCCGATTCAACTATCTGCGCTATCTGCCCGGAGCCGCGGGTAATGCCATTGGCCACCCGGTTAAACTCGATGAGAGTTACGCCGAATTTCTCAGCGATTTCGCTGCCGGTTACTGGGCGGCCGCGCGTCTGAATCATCCAGATAACGCGCTCACGGAGGCCGGAGAATTGCCCGGTTCGCCCGGGCCGACGGTAGAAGGGTGTGCGTTTCATTTCCACTGCTCCCCGAACGTGAATCCGATCTCAGCCAGCGATTCATCCATCTTCTCAATGAACTCCGGCACCGTTTCGTTGAAGTCGGACATGTATTTGTCGTCGCGCTCAACAACCACGTGGTGAATTCCTTCTCGCTTCATGCGAGGGTCATAATTAGCGAAATACCAGGCATCCTTTCCGGTTACCCACATGCTGAATTGCACCTGGGCCATGTAGGCGGATTTGATAGCCTCGAAGCCGCCAAGCCGGAATTTCATGAAGTCGCGAGAGGTGAAAGGGCACTTCAGCTCAAGGCCGCGATCATCACTGCACAGGCCGTCAGGTGAGCAGGCGGTGCGCATTCCTTCGTCGCGGAAGAGGATCGGCGACTCGGTGACTTTCACGTCAGTGGTGAACTCAAACAGGGTACGAGCGTCGTCCTCGTACTGTTTCCCCCAGTCCAGCGCCTTGGCGTTAACTTCCGGCGCCGCGCCGGTGCAAACCTCGACGAGTAGCGTGTGGAAATAGTACATTTTCATCACAGTCCACTTTGTGCCCGATCTCGGTTTTGAAATGACGTTGTGAACTTCGGAGGCGGTTATGACGCCAAGGCGTAAGCGGTGCCAGGCTTCATCGCCCTGTTCAACGCGGGTAACGTCAATGCCGGTGCGTGCAAGGATGATTTCAGGTGTCATGCGGCCGCCTTATTTTTCAGAAATCCGAGAGCCTTAACCGCCTCTTCTTGGGTCAGTTCTGATGATTCACGAATGTCACGGCGGAATATTTTTGAACACAGGGGCAGCAGGTCGTCATCCCATGTCTTATTCATCGCGATAAGAACGTCGTTAATCTCTTTGATGATTGCTGTTTCTGCCGGGGTAACATCGCGTTCTGGCTGGCGTTGTGCGGAAAAGTTAATACCTTCTTCGCTTTCGGTGTTCACGTGGTCTATAGCCGCGTCCAGGCGCTCACGGCGTGGCCAATATTTCGCAGCCTGTTTAACAACCGTCTTGAGGATCATCTGCTCTTCGTCTGTGAGCCACGGGCATGATGTGCCTTTGTTCTTGTAGGCTTTCCATGCTTCCGAGCGATCTCGGATCGCGTAGATATCAGCAATGCGCATCGTGTGAGTCAGGTAGTCGCCCTCGTCGCTTTTGATAACGACGTAGGCACCTACAATGTCGCCGCGCTGTTCTGCGGTGTCGAAATCGTTGTAAATATGAACCGGTGGCTTATCCAGACCTTCGCGGTGAAACTGATCGTTCTTACGGACAATTGCCGACTGGCACCACTTGATAGCCCCGGATTGCTGCGCAATGTGCATCAGGCCCATGTAGCTGATGTCGAGACAGATAGCCCCTTTGCGCGGCACCAGATAAGCCAGCTTCTGAGCCGGGTTAAGGGACACGCCAATCCCGGCAACATTCATTACAGCGCTTCTGGTGCTTACCGGGTTACCGATTGCGACTTTAGCCAGGTAGTCGTTATTGGCGAAAATCTGCATTGCGAACTCAGATTCACGCCTGAAATTGATAGAAGGTTCAGAGCAAACCTGCTCAAATTCAGCCTTTAGTGGATTCACCAGGCTAAAAACCTGTTCGATGAGTTGAGTAGCCATTATTGCTCCTCTTCAATGTTGAGCTGATGCCGGGCGAGAACTTCAACCATGTAGCGGACGTTAGCTTCCATCCGTTCCTGGAACTCCACGTCATCGTCGAATGCGCGGCTTATCGCCTGTTTGCTGGCGCCGCGGCGTTGAAGTTCGTCAATGCAAAGCGATTCCAGCAACCGGAGAGGGAGACCTTTCTCCATGTCATCAGCGAGCTCAGATTCTTTCTCTTCGCGCGCCAATTGCTGGTAATGCTGGTTCCAGGATTGCTCTTCAATCCGGTCCTGAAAGTGATAAGCCGCCATAAACACCTCAGTAGCTGATCCCGGTATGTGGGATATTTCCGTCTTTAATCGCAGTCAGGACTTCAATCGCCTGATCGCGGGATAAGCTGGTATTGGCCAGCAAAGCCTTGACGATTTCAGTACCGACAGTTTTGCGGTGCTTAACGTCGGCTTCGCGTCGCGCCTGCTCATCTGCTTTGCGCTTCTCTTCGGCCAGGCGGGCCTGTTCACGCTGCTCTGCCTCTCGGCGGATGCGGTCGGCTTCTTCCTGAGCCTTGCGGCGCTCTGCTTCCACGGCGGCCTGTTTTTCACGCTCAGCACGTTCAGCTGCTTCTCGCTGTTCGCATTCGGCCCGCTGCTGAGCTTCAATACGCTCACGTTCTGCGCGCTCTTTTGCCAAAATCGCCTCGCGCTCTCTGGCGGCCGCAGCGTCAATTTCACGCTGTGCCTTTTCTGCTGCCTCACGTTTGGCTTTTTCTTCCGCCTGGCGAGCAATCTCTTCTTCGCGGGCAATGCGCTGGCGTTCGGCTTCGGCTGCTTTATCTGCGCGTTCGCGGTCAATATCTTTATCCATCAGCAGGGCCATTTCGTGGTCCGCTTCGAACTTGGCCGCCAACTCCTGATCGAACTTGATGTTCATTTCCAGCGCTTCGGCGTGCATCGCGTTCATGGCTTCTTCGGCCTTAATGCGCTCCTGCTCGGCTTCCCATTCAGTCAGCGGGCGACGCACTTCATCTTTCAGCGCATCGAGACGTTCACGGACAACGCGGCGGCTTTCGTCGATTTGCTTTGGCAGAGCCTTCAGCTCAGCGACCAGGTCTTTACCTGCGTTGTCGATGTAGGTTTTAGAGCGCGCGACCTTATGAGCCATGGATGCGATGGCATCGCGGCCTTTTTTCGTGGTCACATCAGGCACCAGGCTGCGAGCCTCTTTTTCGATCGCTTCAATAAGCGGGTCGAGCTGGTCGTTATTGGTGAAAACCGCCATCGCGTTATTTTTCTCGATGACGACTAAATCCATTATTTCGCTCATGGCTTCCCCTGAAATTTGGTTGTGAAACGCCCGGCACCGGAATGGCTGCCTGATAGCTCAGTTAAATTCGTGCGCTGATATGCGCGGGTTAATGCGTCCCGGCTGGTACCAGGTTGGGCAGTAGGTCGCGTGCCTCAAATGCTTTACGAATGTGGCGCAGGTTGCCCTGCGGCTCGAACCAGAAGGTTTCGTTCAGGTAGTCGCGAGAAACCTTCCAGGTGGCGCCAGTTTTAGCGTTGCGCATCATCACGGCGCGTCCGTTGTTAGGAATTGCTTTAGCCATTGAACACCCCCGAAAAATGCATAACGTTGATAACCACCGCTGACCAGAGAACCATCATCACAATCAGCACGATAACCAGTGAACGAATGCCTTGTTTGCTCATTTTCCACCCCAGCACTGAATGCTAACTACGAGGACTGCAACCAAAAGCGGAACGACCTTTAACCAAAAATTACGCCATGCGCGTTTGTCTTGTTCTCGGATCATCTCTTCACCTTTGCCTTATTGCGGCTAACGGGACGTTTTGACTTCACCCCGGCGTTGCCGGTGTTGTTTGGATGAGTTAATTTAAAACCATAGTTGTTTTGCAGTCAACAACAATAGTTGTTTAAATGGCTGGAATGGTTTTATTTGGTTGTTTTTATTGGTTATTTATTTTTGTAAAGCGTGCTGGTAAGCTCAAAAAAACGCCAAAGAGGGTAGCGCCATGTCGAATGAGGATGAGTTTTTCGCAGAGATGCACCCGCAGATTGCGCAGATTATCGGGATAGCGGTTATGCAACTGCTGGTTGAGAAGCGCGAGCCCTCAAGAGAGGCGCTGATAGAGATGATTCAGGTGTTGTGGCAGGGAGACCAGGCAGATCTGGCTGTGGAGCTGGCACTGGATGTGCTGATGCTGCGGAAAGAGTAGGGTAATATATTCAAAAAAAGCAGGAGGCCGCATGAGACCGCCAATCACAAAGGAAGAAGTCGAGTTACTGATGCAGGATATGGAGATGCTTGCAGAGCATAAGTTGGTAGGAATGGAGGCGTTCGAGGCGCTGAGATTGCTGGAGATGCGCAGACAGACCGGAAAGCTGGAGGCTATAAAGCGCTTGATATCTTTTGGGAAGGAGTAGCCTAAAAAAATCCCCTCTTTCGGGAGGGGGATAAGAAGGTGGAAATCTATCTATGTTTAGAGCCACCATCATAGATCAAAGCTAATAAAAAGTAACCCGGCGCGGAGGCCGGGCTACTTATGCTGATTTGGCGATGCTTTCTGTTGGTTTTGGGGTGCGGGTTGTTGATTTTGTTGCTGCGCTGGCATCTGAATAATCAAGGGTGAGGGATTATCATCAGGCTTAGCTGGGGAGTCCTTAAATGAGGAGATAATCCCAGGCAAGGCGACAATCACAGCGATAATTACGCTAAAAATTGCCAGTCGCGTAGATATACCTGACTGGATTCCGCTAATGGCTGTGTTCAGGCCAGTTATCTGGCCCTGGATGCCATCAAACTTACCAGTTATTGCTTTCATTTCTCCATCTACACTATCCATTTTACCGTCAATTTTTGAAGAGATAGAGTTAATTGCGGAGGAGAGATTTGCGAACTGGACATTGGTGTTTTCTCTGGCCAAGGCCATGTCTGCTCGAATTGAAGAGGCTATTGATTCCATTTCCGCTTTATTGGCGGACAGCCTTGCTTCAAGTTCTTCTCTGCTAATCCTATCCACTTCTCGCTCCGGAGTATGCGACGTTATGAAGTGATCTTGCACCTTCTCTGAGGAATTATCAAATTCAGCATCGAAATCCGAGCCACCAATAACTTTCAGCCTCCTTAGGCTATTTGGTCTCGCGCTTTGATTCTCTTGATTTTTTGATTCTTTATCGTCACTCATAATTTATCAACAGTGAAAAATGACTCGTTTTTATGGAGCACGGTTTTTGTCGAATCGTTGGCGTGTAAGACGCCAGTCACACTATACAGCCCCTTACCAGGGAGGCGCATTTCGTTTAGAGTAATGACAACCTGTCCACTGGCACCCGTCACCATGTTGCTGTCTTTAGTATCAATGTTAACAGAAACAGATTCCTGAGTGCCGTCAGGAAGTTGAAACTCCTGCCCCTCTTTAATAAATAAATGAGCTGGTATAACAAACAGTCCGAGTTGATAGCGAGTATTTGGCTTCAAACCTACCATTCCCACCCGGAAATTTATCGAAAACTGAGTGGGGAAGTTCACGCACTCAAAATTAAGCTTTGGCTGTGTCTGGTCCTCACTATCTGAAAAAGGAGTTATAAACGATATTCTTTCTAGGTTAACTTGCATAATTCCTCCGGCCTAGCTACCCATACTTCCTGTACGTCTGCAACACGCCGACGATCAACAAACACGTTTTCATTCACCAGGCGTCACATAGCCACCAAAGACAAACCAGGCCATAAATGCTACTGCGACGATGAATACGACCACAGGGAAAACTATCCCGATTTTCATAATCAATCCCTCATTTACCCATGCTTCCTGTACGTCTGCGGCATGCTGCCGATCACCTTGCCGAACACGAACACCCGGTTCATCTCGTCTTTTTCGATCGGGTCCCAGGCTGCATAGCTCTTGTTATCTGAGATAACCAGCAGCTTGTCCTTCATCTTCTGCAGGCGCTTGACGTGAGCAGTGTCGTCGTACAGGAAGGCGTATATCCCGTCGCCGTCGAAGCTCTTAACGCTGATGTCGACGAACAGCAGATCACCCGGCTCAATCGTCCCAGACATGCTGTCGCCCCGGACGTTGATGATCCGGATGTTCTCAGCCTTGCGCCCATCGAACATGTGGCGCGCTTCCGCTGGCGCATATTCAACGGAGTGGAGAATCTCCACGAACTCCTGATTCACAATGCCCGGGCCAGCACTGACGGCCAGATCCAAAATGTCGACCCTGAACACATCATGATTCATATGTGATGGCTTCTTATCATCTTCACCATCATCTCTCATGGCGCCAGTTCCCGAAGAAAGCCACTCAGGCCTCACCCTTAAAGCCTTGGCTATATCGAGCAATTTTGTGGTCTGAGCAGCCCTTCCAGTTTCAATCTTCTGGATCGCAGCCTGACTAACCCCAACAGCATCTCCCAGAGTCTTCTGGGTCATGTCGGCAGCCTTTCTGGCTTCTCTTAATCGTTCTGCAAGTGTCGTTTTCATCTTCTCAATTTACAACCATGGTTTTATAGCGGCAAACGAAAATGGTTGTTGACTAAATACAACTAAGGTTTTATTCTTTGTTTGTATTTACTACGGAGGTTGTCATGAACCCAACCATTAAAACCGCAATTAATATTGTCGGCTCTCAGAAAAAGCTTGGTGAAGCCTGCGATGTTTCTCAGCAGGCGGTTTACAAGTGGCTCCACAACAAGGCAAAGGTTTCGCCTGAACATGTAAACAGCATCGTAAATGCAACTAATGGGGAGGTTCAGGCGCATCAAATTAGACCAGACCTTCCAAAGCTGTTCCCTTCTCCGAAGGGCGTTCCGGCCGCCTAACCAGCGGCCCTTCAAACACCACCAGAGGAAGTATCACAAATGGAGAGTTCAACGACACGCAACAAAGTGGAGGCTCGCAGGATAGAAAGCTGGTTACACAGCCAGATAGCTGAACTGGGAACCACAACTATCGCCAAAGTGGCCGGAGTGAATAAGTCGACGGTGAGTCGCTGGCGGGAAAGTCTGCTACCGAACATGTCGCTGCTGCTGGCCATCCTGATTTCTAACAGGCCGGGAGAGAAAGGGGATTTTGAAGCATGAGTGGGAACAGAAAGGCGAAAGCCGCAGTGCGGTAACACTAACGGCTTTCAGGTGCAAAAACGAAGAGGTAATTGCGAGGTAATTATGCCTGGTAAATCTGTAAGAGTAAACAATCCGGAGGTAGCACGTGAGCATGTCACTTATGGCGAAAGCAATGGGGGTCAAAGTGGGAAACTCACTGCGTAAGCTCGTTCTTATCAAGCTGGCCGACAACGCCAATGACAAGGGCGAATGCTGGCCTTCTTATCAACACATTGCCGATCAGTGCGAATGCAGCAAATCCGCTGTTCGCAACCATATTGATGCGCTTGAGGATATGGGGCTGCTCAAGCGTGAAAATCGCGTTGGGGTCAACAACGGGAAAGGTAATACATCCAACGTGTATTATCTGAACCTTGATGCCACCCCTATGCCACCAAAAAGCACAGGGGTATGCCATGAAATAGCACCCCCTATGCCATCTGATGGCACACCCCCTATGCCACCAGATGGCACCAGAACCAGTCACTCTTTTGAACCAGTCACTGAACCAGACTCTCTCTCTGCGCGAGGGCAGTTTATCAGCGAGGCGGCAAAGCGACGGATCGGGATTTCACCCAACGGGGAAATACCTTTCCCTCCTGCCTTCAAGACATCGGCAGATCACATTGCGATTGCCTCGGAGAAAGGGATCAACATTGAAACCGAGTTGCTGAACTTTCGTGATTATCACCAGGCCCGCGGCACAAAGCTGATCGACTGGAACTCGGCATTCCGGGTATGGCTCAGGAACGCGAGAGTTAATCCGCTTTCCGGGCGCCAGAGAAGCGAACCGGATTCCCCACACTGGAACAGCCCTGAAGGCTGGAAGGACTTCATATGACCACACAGCTTATGACCGCGATCAGCAATCGCGATGGTGATGCGCTGGCCAGAATGGCCGCAGGGAGCACGGAGCCGCAGAGGCTTCTCGATTTCGAAGCTGAAAGGCTGGTTGACTCTCTGTTCCGTCAGCTGAAGCAGATCTTCCCGGCGTCTACCCAGACTAACCTGCGGACCGACGCCGAAGAGAAGACAGCGAAGCGACAGTGGATTGCCGCTTTTGCCGAAAACGGAATCCGCACCCGTGAACAGCTATCTGCCGGCGTGCGCCATGCGAGAGCCAGTGAGTCGCCGTTCTGGCCATCGCCGGGGCAGTTCATCAAGTGGTGCAAGGACAGCGGCACCGTGCTCGGCGTGACTCTTGTCGACGTGATGAACGAGTTCCACCGCTACAGCCGTGAGAAGGGGCTACATACCGGCGGTGCTGAGCGCTTCCCGTGGTCTCACCCTGTCATGTACTGGGTTGTTACCGATACCCGGCGAGCAATGTACCAGCGCCAGCTCAGCGAGGCAGAAACGGAGAAATATGCCGCCAAAAAGCTGGAAGACTGGGCGCTGAAAGTCGCCGCCGGAGAGCAAATACCGTCACCGGTACTGGCGCTGGAGAACAACCAGGAAGCCATTCCGACAAACCATGTCAGCCGTCAGCAGGGCTTTCACCCGGAAGGCAAAAGCTTTGGCTGCATGCCCGGTGCCGCATCACTCGGCGCGCTAACCCCTGCTCAATGGCTGCGGGACGAATACCTGATTGGCAAAGAAAAAGGGCTGATTCAATGAAACGTATATCCGGTACTCAAATCGTCATCAATTTTATCGGCAGCAATCCCGGTTGCACTTTTTCAGAGATACGCACCGGAACAGGCTTGCACTCTTCTGTCGTGAACTCAGCTATCTGGGCCACGTTTAACGATGGTCGGGTTTTGCGAGCAGGTGAGCGCAAAGGCTATCGCTACACCCTTGCTGAGCAGACAACCGTAACCGAAAGCTCGTCGGCGGATTTTCAGTTCAGCAATCGCCATTGCGGCGCCAACAAGCTGACCAACCTTTTTAACCAGTGCCTGGCGGGAGTAAGAAAATGAACACAGAACAAGTAAACGAGCTCATTCAGTCGCTGGAGAGTGCGGGCGAGCTGTCGATCAGAGAGCAGAAGTATCTGGACATTATGCGCTGGGCGGTGGGTGTTGCTGGCGAGCGTGATGCGGCGCTTAATGCAGAGCGTGTATGGGAAAAGACCATGATGGAAGCTTGCGGCGAGGATGGCCCTGCGTCGGTAGCCAGCGAAATTCGAGCGCTGCAGGTTCTCCGGGATACGAGAATTCAGGCGCTTAATTCTCAGGTTGAGCAGCTGGCTGCGGAGAATGCACGATATTCGATGTCTGCAGGTCATGCCGACCAGAGGATGGCTGAATCTCGCGCTGTGCGCTCTGCTCTCGGCTTTAAGCCAGATGCAGACGATGTCTCCCCATCCGATCTGGTGGAGGCAATAAACCAAATCGTGGCGGAGTTATGCGTCATTCGCACTGCTCACCCTCAGCCTCTTGGCTCTGCAATGGACGCTGCAATCGATGCATTTAATGCTGAGGAAATGCCAGAGACTGGGATGCTAAACGCGTACTTCATTATGCGCGACAGCATTCGCATCCCAACCCCCGCCACCGATCGCATCTATGCCGGGATTAAGGCTGAAGCCAAATCTCATGACCTTAACGCTTTTATCAGCCACTACAGCGCTGAACTCGATGAACATATCGCCAATGGTGGCGGCCAATTTGATGAGCGGTCCGTGCGCCTGAGAGGCGTTATCGTAGGCGCTCGCATGTTCAGAGAAAAACTGCGCGAAGAAGAGAAAGCATTAGTGCTGCGCGAGGGGGCCAAATGAGCAACGCTATCGATGCACATCTCACCGATGAAGTGATCAACGCCGCATTCGAAAACACTAACTTCGGGCGCGACGACTTCCGCACCATACTGGCTGAAACCATCATGAAGCGTGCCGCAGGTTATCACTCTGGCTGGACGGCGACAACCATTTGCACTCGTCTCAAGCTGCTGGGTAAACAGGAGCGGCCAACAAAGCTCGGACTGACGTTCGCCTTTCACCACTACTACCGCCAGAGCGTCCGCGACGCGCTGATGCCAAATCAGGAGTGTGCAGCATGAGCAAATCATTCATCGTAATTATCCGGCGCGCATGGTGTAACGAAGGCGGACACGGTATCGAATATTCATCTGACCTTATTCACTACGAGACCCGCAATGGAGCCATATCACACGGTTTTCGGACTGTAGATAGCGATGATTTCAACATCGGAGTTATCGAGGGCTGCCATCTAATTTCGTTTGACTGGATGGATAAGCCGGTTGGTGAAAGCGAAGACACGCTGGCACAGATTGCCGAGTTAATTGGTCTGGAGGATGCCGCATGACAACTGATATCACCGAACTGGCGCAGAGCCTGAAAGCGGCAGCAGAGAAAGCGACTCCTGGCCAATGGGGGCGAGGAGACGGCAAGCACGGTGGCGAATTACTGGTGTATTGCGATGATGCGTTAGGCTCTGCTGTTTGCGAAGCAACCAGTGAATATAACGCAATCCCAAAATATCAGCGTATAGATAACCTGGATTTCATCGCCATGGCTAATCCTGCCAACATCCTCGCGCTGATAGAGGCGCTGGAGCTTATGGAAGAGCAGCGCGCTAACTGGTTCCAGATGGCGCAGAAATTAGGGGAAGACTTGGATGCGGATGAAAAGCGCAACGCCGAGTCGGAGTCTTCTGGAATTGCTCCCGGCATATTGCGCTGCACTGAGTGCTCGTTCGTTCAAACGAAGAACATCATCAGTGTTACAGCAGACACAATTACCACTGGTAACAATGAACCGGAGCCATGCCCAAATGGTTGTGGGCAGTTTCAGCCTGTCACCTGGAAGGCGCTGGCTATTCAACTTATGTTCACCACTAAACAGGGCGTTTCGGATTTGCTGGAAGTTAAAAAGCGCATTGCCGAGTTGGAGCGTTATCGCACCGCCTACATGGAATGGAGCAATAAAACTGATTGGATGCAGGGTGATAAACGTTTTGATGTTGTGTGTCCTCTGGGTAGGCACCGCGCCGACGTTCTGAAAGCCTATATCGATCGCCTAGAATCCCGCACCGTCACCATTGAGCCATTTCGCTCGTTTGTCACTGATGCTGACTTAGCAGCGCTTCACCGCTTCGCCGAATGCTGTGATGACCCTAAATCTGGCAGCCACGATTTGGATAAGGAACAGGTGCGGCGGCTCGAGGCAATCGGAGCATTGCAGCGCTCGGGGCGAATTAGCTACATCACGGGCTTTGGTGATGTCCTGATTTCGATTACCAATGGCATTAAGTGGGAGACTGAGTAGATGGCTATCACTGAAGGATTTTGCGCCGATTTGTATTGCGACTGTGATGGTTGTCAGTCAGGGGAAATCTATCCGCAGGGGCAGGCTGATTTCATCGGCCGGAATATGACCGACATTTCTCAACAGGCGCGCAAAGCTGGCTGGCGCATAAGCAAAGACCGCCAGCGCTGCTATGCGCCGGGCCACAAAATTTCACGGGGAGCCAACCAATGACCAAATCAACCATAACCAGAGAGCAGCAGCGGCAGATTCTGATTGATACTGCACAGCACATTATCAGTCGCGATAATACGTCTCCGTATAGCGAGAACCTCCGAGAAATAGCACGAATTGCGCTGGCCGCAATAGACAGCGAGCCGGTGGCGTGGACATGGCAGCATCGCGAACAATGGCATGTCACTAATGATGAGGAGCGCGCAAGGGATTTAGCGTGGGATGGCACCAAAGTTATCCCGCTCTATCGCCACGCGCAGCCAGCGCCGGTAGTGATGGATGATATCAAATTGCGAGAACTGTTCGATTCCTGGTTTGCGTCAGATTGTTCTTTCGACCGGTCCCCGGAGGCGTCAGAGGAAGACAACATCGCCTGGCGGGAATCTTACTGGTACGTATGGCAGCGTTGCCGCGCAGCCATGCTCCAGGCTGGCAACTCTCCGGTAATTCCCGGAGCAGAGCAACGCATCGCGGATGCAGTTGAGCTGCTGCAAAAGGCAGCTCCGGCAATGCTTGCTGATAACGGCGGCCCTGATGGACCACTGGCTGGCAGGATGAAGTCTCCGGTAATTCCAGAGGGTTGGCAGGTCGAAGCGGAAAAACTGGCTGAAATATACGGTATGAGTTTCGTTTTATTCAGACACGGAGAGGCTCCCCAATGTGCAGACCCCACAAAAGTGGTGATTTCATTCACTGATAAAGGCCTGGGGCACGATACGCTGCCATCCGGTCCGAAGGAGGTGAAGTGATGGACTATACAAAATTGAACGAGTACGAGCTTGCTGATATGCGCAGCGCGATCGAAAGAGAGCAGAAACGTCGCGAGCAAGGGCCTAAAGTAATGACTTACCGCTTCACTTCATGCATGACAGAGCATCGCTACTTTAAAGACTTGAAATGTGCGTTGCTGTGCCTCAAAGAAACCGTCGACATGGTGATCGAATATTCTCTTGAAGACGACGGTGAGTACGTCAACAAATGTACAGGTATTGTTGGCGTGGTTTTCCGCGTGGAAGAAGTGGCGCAGGCAGATTTCGACGCTAAGGAGAAAGCTAAATATTACGATGACATTTGCTTTGAGGGCCGAGTTGGAGAGTTAAACTGATGCCTAAATCCCCCGCAGAACGCAAAGCTTCCCGTTGAAATCAAACCCCTCTCCTGAGGGGTTTTATCGTATATGCTCATTTTGCTTTTATCCCCGTGACGGGCGATAATTACCTGGTCAGTCTGGACAACTGACAACTTTACCCCGGCGCCAAGTGGGGACACATGGCGCACAAAACCTTAAAGCAATACCTGTCACCGATGGCGAAAGTCACCGGCGATTTTCTGCATTCTGCGTTTGACCTCTCAGGAGGTGAAGCGTGAAACAGCAATTCCACCTCGTCAACGACGCTATCAAACAGAACGCCATCAATTTTATTCGAGAATTGCCAGTGGATGCCAAGCGCCCGCTGATCCTCGATATCAAGGAGATGACGCGCACTCTCGAGCAAAACAAGAAAATGTGGCCGCTCCTGAAAGACCTGTCAGATCAGGTTATCTGGTTCGGTAACAAATACGACTCCGACGACTGGAAAGACCTGATTACTGCCCTGGTGGCCAAGTCGAAAAAACAAGAGCAGCGCATGGCTCCCGGGCTGGATGGGGGCGTTGTGATGTTCGGACAGCGTACCAGCAAAATGACAGTCCGAGAGATGGTGGAGGTCATCGAGGCGATCTACTGGTTCGGCACCCAACAGGGCGTCAAGTTCAGTGAAAAGTCCTGCATTGAAATCGAATGGGCCAAGCGCTGGGGAGAATCCCATGCATAGTCCCCTCGCCAAAGTAATGGAGCGCTCAATCTTCCGCATTCCTGCTCGCCGCAAGCGCAAGGTCGATGTTAAGCCGTCTGAAATCCCGACACTGAAAGACTATACCGCCCGTCTGGTCGATAAGAAGTGGCTCTGTCTGAGAGCAAGGAGGCCACATGCGTAAACCTTCACGTCGTAAATGCGCCCACTGCCGCGAATGGTTCCATCCTACCCGGGAGGGGCAGGTAGTTTGCTGCTTTGAATGCGCCAGCGCGATCGGCAAAAAACAGACAGCAAAAGCCCGGGAAGTGGCGAAGGCCAGGGCGGTGAAGCGCCAGCGCGAATCCGAGAAAGAGGGGCGCCAGCGTCGCCGCGCTAAGCGGGAGTCATTCAAGACAAAGGCTCAATGGGATAAAGAGGCTCAGTCAGCCTGTAACCGGTACATTCGCATGCGTTAGGAAGGTAAGCCCTGCGTCAGCAGCGGAAGACCGCTTATCGGTAAGAGCAACTACCTGACCGGCAGCGCTATTGACGCCAGTCATTACCGTTCCCGTGGCGCGGCGTCGCACCTGAAATTCAACGTGTTCAATGTCCACTCCGCCTGCACCCGGTGCAACCGGCAGTTGAGCGGAAATGCCGTTGAATACCGCATTCGCCTGGTTGAACGCATTGGTCTGGAACGCGTAGAGCGCCTTGAGGCTGATAACGAGCCGCGCCGGTTCGATATTCCCTACCTGCAGCGCATCAAATCCATCTTCACCCGCAGAGCCCGCGCGCTGGAGAAGCGCCGCGCCCGCCATCAGGAGGCCGCATGAGCCGTGACGTTATCGAACGCATCCGCGACCGCTGGCAAAAACTCTGCCTCTGCCGGCACCGCGGCACCGTACTGGTTGACTACCGCATACTGAGAAATTTCGTTCGCATCTATCAGACCCTGGGAGAGACAGCATGATTAACACTCAATACCTCCAGGATGTTCGCCAGCAGCTGATAGTGGCCACCGCCGATCTGAGCGGTGCGACGAAAGGGCAACTGGTAGCCTTTGCGGAAAACGCGATGTTTGAGGCGACAGCGCGTAGCAGTAAACGGATGAAGGTTGTCGATCCGGCGACAGGTAGAATGGTTCGGCCGAGTAATCCGCCGGTGCCCGGGAAGCAGTCGCGCGCCAAAGGGTCAGCAATCGCCCTGGTGCTGCCTGTCGAATATTCAACGGCATCATGGCGCCGCGCGTTGCTGTCGCTGGAAGAGCATCAGAAAGCCTGGCTGCTCTGGAACTACAGCGAGAATATCCGCTTTGAGCACCAGGTGGCGATCACCCAGTGGGCGTGGGCGGAGTTCCGTGAGCAACTTGGCGCAAAGAAGGTGGCCGGCAAGACGATGGAGCGCCTGAAGAAGCTTATCTGGCTGGCGGCGCAGGACGTGAAAGCAGAGCTGGCGGGTAAGTATGTATACCAGCACCAAGATCTTGCAGCCCTGTGTGGCGTTAAACCTGATAACTGGTGCCATAACTACGCTGATTACTGGCGGGCTATGTGCGCCATTTTTAAGCGGCTTGATAGCGACTCTCTTCTCTGCGCCGTGAGAACACGATCACAACAAAAAGCGACTTTTTCGCAGCAGGGTCTTGCAAAAGTCAATTAAATGCGTCATATTTGAGGCTACTTTGATATGCTGCCTTAACTTTAAGTGGCGGCATAAAGAATAAGAAGAAGCCCTGGCGGAAACGTCGGGGCTTTGTCGTTTATGGAGGTCAGAGAAATGATGAAATAAAGCGGTCAGGCCGTCTATATAAGCCGCAGTCATGATGTGGCCCCGAGTCTCCGAGTAGAGAGCCAGACGCAGGTCCGAACTGCGACATACCGCTGGTTAGGGTTAATGAGGAAATGGGTATGTCGGTAAAGCAGCGCGAATGCCAAACGCGCGCCGGTTATAAGCGGCGATGAAGCGACAGCGACTCAAGGGCATGAGCGCAGCCACTGCGAGAGTGTGGCAAGAATTCGCTGGTTTAGCTCAGCAGGTAGAGCGCCTGCCTTGTAAGCAAATGCTTAAAAGTGACTTTTACGTTGTGCATTTTTTTGTTTTTTTATGAAAAAAGTCCCTTAATTGGGAAATCGAGAAAATGACTATGGGATGATCTCACTACGTTTAACTAAATAGTGAGGGTATTTATGGGTGGTAATGATATCGATGTAGGCCTTGTGGTTGTGATGTTTGTAATCGCAGCTATCTTTTTGTTGAGTAAGGTTTTTTTGTAAAAATAGCGAATGACACAATTAAAGCCCATGCGACGCGTGGGCTTTTTTATTATCAGGTCCCGCGGGAATCATCACCGACACGCTTCGTTGTTAAATCCAGCCCGACGGGCCTGACCCTTTCAAACACACAGCGCCATCCGTCATCAACGGAGGTGAGGCTATGACAAAAATGAGCACCATTTACAGCAGACTCTCATACGGCACAGGTACCGCGCTGACGGGCTGCGGTGTCTCAGCAAAGGCATATGCCGATGTAGCAAAAACAGAGGTGTGGATTTTGGCCGACAAAGTGGCGGGAATGAGCCTGAGTGACTGGGCGATCGTTGTCGGTATTGCATGCACCATCGTTACCTGCGGCGTGAACTGGTATTACCGGCGTAAGGAACGGGAGGATCGCCTCAATGGCTATGTCACCAAAGCTGAGGAATAGCGTTCTCGCTGCTGTACCCGCAGGGGCAATTGCTATTGCTGCAGCACTGATTACCGGCCCAACGGGTAATGATGGTCTGGAAGGCGTGCGGTATAACCCATATCAGGACGTGGTCGGTGTCTGGACTGTCTGCTATGGCCACACTGGCAAAGACATCATGCTCGGTAAGAGGTACACCGAGGCTGAATGCCGCGCGTTGCTCAGTAAAGACCTGAACACCGTCGCCCGCCAGATTAACCCGTACATCCAGAAGCCGATCCCGGTAACAATGCGCGGGGCTCTCTACTCATTCGCCTATAACGTCGGCGCCGGAAACTTTCAGACCTCCACGCTGCTGCGAAAAATCAACCAGGGCGACCAGAAAGGCGCATGTGACCAATTGCGCCGCTGGACCTACGCCAAAGGCAAGCAGTGGAAAGGCCTGATAACCCGCCGCGAGATTGAGCGTGAGGTTTGTTTGTGGGGGCAGAAATGAGCCGATTAACCGCCATTATCATCGCTGTGGTTATCTGCCTTATTGCCTCAATGGCATGGGCTATTCACCATTACCGCGACAACGCCATCACCTTCAAAGAGCAGCGTGATAAAGCAACAGTCAGGGCGGAAACCGCCGAGACCGTAAGCAATAGCGTAGTCACTGCAATGAACCTCATCAATGACATTTCCCGGGTAACCCAGAATGCAAAGACCGAACTTTCCCAGGCAGGTGAGCAGCGTGTTATCTACATCAGGCAGGCGCTTGAAGGCGATCAGTGTGCTAAGCAGCTTGTTCCTGCTGCCGCTGCTGACAGCTTGCGGGAATACGCGGACGATTTACGTGCCGGCGCCGGTGGTCCCGATAAGCGCTGACCTTACTGCAGACACACCGATCCCCGGAATGGATGTTCCGTTCACTTGGCAGGCTAGTCTGGAGTTAAACGCGAAGCTTTACTCTGCGCTGGGGCAGTGCAACCTTGATAAGGCGGGGATTAGAAAGGTAGAGGAAGGACGCCGTAGTACTTTGCAATGATGCTGCAGATTAGGATGACGATAGCATTAATTGCTGGGGCAAACGGTGCCAATGAATTTAGTACTTCTAACATTTATACCTCCTTGGTTGTGAATGGTTGTCAGTGCTTCTCTTGTGTAACTTATTTCTCCCTGTGGCTGTTCCTACTCCGGTAACATTAAATGCCTACCCGGAGGTTTGCCCTTCTATACTGGCCACTATTAAATGTCCAACGCGTTGGACAAGGTCTCCTATAGTGAGTCGCATTAACTTCTGAATAGCTTTTGTCTCTTATAGGAGACAAATCCACTCACGCCGCCAGGCGAAAAGAAAGCAGTAATGGCGCGGCTCTGATGGTCGGTGCCGAACAGATAACATAAGGAATGGAGTATGAGCAAACCCGACTGGGAGGCCATCGAGACGGCGTACCGGGCCGGGGTGATGTCCCTCCGTGAAATCGCATCGCAGCACGGTATCAGCGAAGGCGCTATCCGTAAGCGCGCTAAGCGTGACGACTGGTCACGTGACTTGAATGCGAAGGTGAAAGAACGCGCTGACGATCTGGTACGCAAAGCAGAGGTACGCAAACAGGTACGCAGTGAAGTTACTTTTAACGAACGCGTACTCATTGAGGCGACGGCAGAGGTAATAGCCAACGTCCGCATGGAGCATCGCGGCGACATTAAGCGAGCCAGGCAGATAACGAATGCCCTGTTTGATGAGCTTGGTGCGGAGTGCGCAGACGTGGCCGCGCTGGAGAAGCTCGGAGAGTTGATGTTCGACCCCGACGACAAAGGTCAGGACAAGCTCAATGAGATTTACCACAAGGTCATCAGCATGCCGGAGCGCGTTAAGTCGGTTAAGGCGCTGAGCGATGCGCTGAAGAACCTGATCGGACTTGAGCGCCAGGCCTATGACATTGACGGGCCGGAAGGCGACAATTCTGTTAAGCAACTCTCCGACCTGATGGATTCATTGTCTCAGGGGGCGTAATGAAACCTGAGCATCTCAAGCTGCTGTCCGATAAAGACTGGCGGCTGAACAATCTTTACTGGATCACAGACAAAGAGGGAAAGGCGACTCGCTTCAGGATGACGCCTGAGCAGCGGGAATACTTCGAGGGGATCCACACCCGCAACATCATCCTGAAAGCACGCCAGCTCGGATTCACTACCGAGGTGTGCATCATCCAGCTCGACGCGGCCCTGTTCGAGTCGGCAAAGTGCGCGCTGATCGCCCACACGCTGAACGACGCAAAACGTCTGTTCCGCGAGAAGGTGAAGTACGCATACGACAAACTGCCGGCAGAGATAAAAGCGGCCAACCCGGCCAGCAATGATTCGTCTGGTGAGCTCGTCTTTAAGAAGGGCGGCTCGCTATACGTCAGTACGTCGTTTCGTGGCGGTACGCTGCGTTACCTGCACGTTTCTGAGTTCGGGAAGATATGCGCCAAGTATCCGGACAAAGCCCGTGAGATCGTCACTGGTGCGTTTGAGGCGGTATCGACTGGATGCTTCGCTACTATCGAGAGCACGGCAGAGGGCCGGGCGGGTTACTTCTTCGATTACTGCCAGACGGCAGAGAAAGCGCTGCTGCAGGGTAAGCCGTTATCCGCGCTGGACTGGAAGTTTTTCTTCTTCTCCTGGTGGAAGAATCCGCAGTACGCGATCGACCCGGTAGAGCCGCTACCTCAGCGCTTAGTTGAATACTTTGCTGAGATGGAGGCAAAGCACGGCGTTGTCGTCAACGAGCGCCAAAAGGCCTGGTATTACGCTAAAGAGAAAACACTCGGCGACGACATGAAGCGCGAGTACCCGACCATTCCGGCGGAGGCGTTCCAGCAGTCGGTTGAGGGTGCATACTACGCCAAACAATTCCGCTGGCTCTACACCAACAAGCGGATAGGCCAAATCCCGGATAACTCACATCTACCGGTTCACACGTTCTGGGATATTGGTGTGGGCGACTCCACGGCGATCTGGTTTGTTCGCGAGGTTGGTGAGGAGTTTCACATCATCGACTACTACGAAAACTCTGGCGAGGGGCTTCGGCACTACATGAAGGTGCTGAAAGACCGCGGCTACGAGTATGGAGAGCACTGGGGACCGCACGATATCGAGAACCGCGAATTTGCTGCTGATGCTAAGTCACGCAAAGAGCTTGCGCGTGAAGGTTACGAAATCGATGGTCAGATGTACTCACTGAATTTCAAAGTGGTGCCGAAAGCTGGCATCGATACCGGCATTGAGTCGGCGCGTGAAATCCTCCCGAAATGCGTATTCGATGAGGAGAAATGCTCGGAAGGTATCTCTCACCTTGAGGGCTACCGGAAGGAGTGGGACTACAAGCGCGGCTGCTGGAAAGACAAACCTCTCCATGACGCCACCTCGCACGGTGCTGACGGCTTTCGTTACTTCGCAGTGACGAAGAACAACCGCAAGCAGGTCGGCACAGTATTCTTCTAAGGAGCATCGCCAGTGAGCGAACAAGATAACGGCCTTAAACTGGCTGTGAACAACCTCGCCACTGAAATGCGGCGAGCGAATTACCTGAACGCTATCGGCATAGGCGGCGGGAACACAAAGCGCCCGACGCTCTATCAGGAGTTCGGCTACCCGCGCACGATCACCTTTAACGACTTCTACAACATGTACCGCCGTAACGCCGCTGGCTTTGCTGTGGTGCATCGTCTGCTGGATGGTTGCTGGCAGGACTATCCGGTCATTGTTGACGGTGATGAAGCGCAGGAAGCGGAGAAAACAAACGCCTGGGAAAAGAAAGTAACCAAGTTCATGAAGAAGTTGTGGCCGAAGGTGAAGGATGCCGATCGCCGCAATATGGTAGGGCGCTACTCCGCGCTTCTGCTGCAGGTGAAAGACAATAAGCCATGGAACGAGCCAGTAGATACCAGGCTGGTGAAATCCTTGGGCGAGTCAGCGCTGGTAAAACTTATCCCGGTATGGGAGCCGCAGTTAACTGTCGCCGAATGGGATAACGACCGTCAGTCTGAAACGTTCGGCCAGCCGAAGATGTTCAACTTCAATGAGCAGCCGGTCGGTGATGAGCCTTTTGTCGGACCGATGCGCGGAGAGCCGGTACACCCGAGCCGCGTTATCCTGTTCTGCGAAGGCTCAGAGGATGACAACGTTCTGTCGGGTATCCCCCTGCTTGAGGCCGGATACAACAAAGGACTCGACCTTGAGAAGATTTCCGGCGGTGGCGCTGAGGGCTTCCTGAAAAATGCCAGCCGGCAGATCGCGGTCGAGTTCAGCAAAGAAACAGACATGGCTACGCTGTCCGATCTGGCGAAGAAAGCTGGTTATGCTGACCTCGGCGAAGCGATGGGCGATAAGGTCAACAAGCTTAACCGCGGCACCGATGCGGCGGCGGTTATGCAGGCCGGGCAGATGCACGTTCTGAGCGTGACACCAGGCGACCCGGGGCCGACGTGGGAGGTCACCGCGAACGAACTGGCGGCATCAGTGCAAATCCCTTTCACCATCCTGTTTGGACAGCAGACCGGGCGCCTGGCGAGCGATGAGGATAAAACCGACTGGGCCATTCGCCGCAATACCCGCCGCAACGGCTTCCTGACTGACAGAATCACCGCTTTGCTGGAACGCTTCTGGACCTTGGGCATTATCGATCCGCCGACAAATGGAGAGGTCACCATTTCATGGACCGACCTGCTGGCTCCGGGCGAGAAAGAGAAAATCGAGAACGCATCGAAACTGGCCGATATCGTCCAGAAAACCTCTGGATTCTACGGAGGCGAGCCGCCATTCACGGCCAACGAACTTCGCGAGATTGTAGGCCTTGACCCTCTGCCTGAGCCAAAGCAACCACCTAACCCGAATGACAAGGTGACAACCGATGATCCACTGGCCGATGACACCGGAGCAGACGGCAAAGGTGGGGCTGCCGATAGTTCCGCGCAGCAAGGTTGACCCGACTCGATCAGCGAAGCAGGTCAGCGCGATGTTCCGGGATATCGAGGAGCGGTATCTCGATATCAAGCGCGCTCTGAAATCGCTCTTCGACCAACGTCTGACCGGTAGAGAGCGAGAGGTTAACAGCCACAACTGGCATTTCCTGTGTCACGTTAACGGTGCAGAGCCAACGCTCTACCAGGTCAACGCTGGCAAGTTCATCTACGACATGTCAGCGCAGGAACTGGCCGACCTGCTCGAAGCGGTAGAGGTTATTCTCGACGATTACCTGCTGGAAGGCGGCGAACAAAGCCTGTGGGCGATGGATTACGTCGCCGCTGAGGCGCAGCGCGGAACGCTGGAGGCATTCAACAATCTCTCACAACAGTCGCAGGTATATGCCAGCCAGACGACGCTTCAGCAGCTTTTAAGCAGCCCCGGTTATCTGAACCAGATAGCGGCGGCCAGGCTGACTACTTTTAGCGACTGGAAGGTCATCAGCGACACCGCCCGCGGCGATCTGACCAACATCATCACCGATGCGGTCGCGCGCGGGGTGAATCCTCGCGAGACGGCAAGCGTCATCAGTAAGCGCCTCGATGTGTCGATGTCGAAGGCCAAGACCATCGCTCAGACTGAGCAGGTCGGCGCTCTGCGGCAGGCGCAGTGGAACGAAACCGACTGGGCTGCCGACAGGCTAGGGCTGAATACCGGGCTTCTGTGGCTTTCGGCACTCAAACCGACGACGCGCAGCTGGCACGCTAGCCGTCACGGCAAGGTCTACACTACCGAGCAGGTGAGAGACTTCTACTCTGAGAACGGTAATCGGTATAACTGTTACTGCAGCCAGATTCCGGTGCTGCTCAACGACGACGGCAGTATATTCAACGAAGGTCTGGCGGATAAGCTTGCAAAAGAGAGGAAAACATGGCTCGCTTAATTAACTTATTACATCAACAGTTAAGGCGAGAAAATGGAAATTGAAAGTATCAAGTTTGAATGGGAGGAGGAGCTTGTAAATCCTCTATTCAAGACCTATCGAGTTATTTGCACGATCGTAACAAAGGGAAAGGTCACGGTGACAGGTTCGACTGACGGTAGAATAGAATGCTCTGTTCTATCATCAGATGTGTTCAGCGCATTAAGGCTGGATCGCTATGAAGATGCTGAGCATAGAGCATTCATGCAAGCAAACGAAATACTCTTCTATGCAACGGGAGAGCGCTGCTATGAAAGGCCAAGGCTTCACAGAGAAGATTGAACCATAAACCCGCCCAGGCGGGTTTTTTATTGCCCGAAATTCACCAATGAGGACCAAGCATGAAACGCAACCGCGTTAACGTGCTGACCGTCGTCAATTCCGCTTCAAACATCACTACTGAAACCATCGACGGCAAGCCACATATCGTGGTTCGCGGTATCACGCCTGTCGTGGACGATATCGTGATGAACCGGAAGTTGTACCCGGCAGCAGAAATCGAAAAGGCCTACAACACGCTTGAGCGTAACCCGATGCCGCTGGGCCACCCGAAAGTGGATGGCAGGCATGTGTCTGCTCGCGATGTCCGGGCGGTGAATGAATATCACGTCGGCGCATGGTTGCAGAACGTCAGCCACAAAGACGGGAAAGTGACGGGCGATATGTACGTTAACCGCCACTACGCTGAGTCAAGCGAGAAAGGCAAGCGCCTGATTAATCGCCTTGATGAGATGATCGCCGGTACCAACTCAGAACCCATCCACATCTCCACAGGACTCCTGTATTCCGGCATTGCCGCTAATGGCGAGTCGAAGGGCAAGAAGTACAACGAGATCGCCACCAACATGATGTTTGACCATGTGGCGGTGCTGCTCGATGAGCCTGGCGCCGGAACTCCGGAAGAAGGCGTCGGTATCTTTGTCAACGCTGAGGGCGACGTGCTCGAAATTGAAGTAGTCAACCTAGCTGATGCTGACGTACCAGACCCGCAAGACGCCTCATTCAAAACATTCTTTAACCAGCTAAAGGCGTTTTTCAGCGCCAACAGCGATTCAACCCAGAAGGAAACAGATCCGATGAAAGAGCTCATCGTTAATGCGCTGAAGGCTAACGGCAAAGAGGTAGAGGGTAAAACCGATGCAGAACTGATGGACGCTTACAACCAGCTAGCGGCAGAGAAGGCGGCAGCCAAGAAAGATGGCGGCGACGAAATCGATCCCGCCACCGGCAAGCCTAAGAAAAAAGAGCAGGCCAGCAACAGCGAAGAAGCGCCGGCATGGTTTAAGCCATTTGCTGATGATTTGGCAGCCGTTAAGTCAGGCCTTGCCGTGAACGCTGACAAAGAGAAAGGCGAAAAACGCGCTGCCGTAAAAGCGAAATTCGGGCTGGATGACCTGGCGGTGAATGCGCTTGACGGCGCCGCCCTTGATGGCCTGTTTGCTCAGTGCCAGACCTCTACCGGCCTGAATGGTGCATTCCGTCCGGTCAACAACAACGATTCTTTCAGCGAAATGCCGGAGTAAAAAATGGCTAAAGACGGGAAACACGTAATTCACGCGGGCGGGATTTTCCCCAACCCGCAACTTAATCGTGAAGGTTCTGCGGCAGCAGCGTTTCTGCCGGGTACCGTTATCTTTTTCAGTGCAGCCAAGCCTACACCGTCTGTTGATGGCGCTGAAGACGCGATTCTTTACGTTGCTAACTACGACTATTTGCGCTGCAAAACGGTTGACGATGCCTATGCGATCGGTGACTGGGTGGTAAACATCCAGCCAACGCCGGGCGTTTTCCTCAACGTTCGCGCTGCCGCTGGTACCTACACCAAGGGCCAGCCGGTTTCTGTGGCCAATGGCCAAATTAAAGCACTGGCAGAGGGTGAAACCATCTTTGCCTATGTCGAAGAAGACAAGTCCCTGACCGCCACAGCAGGCGATCTGGTTCGCGTCGTGTTCAAGTAAGGAGAGACTGAATGTTTGTATTTTCCACCCGACGCGCGACTGAGACGGGCAACCTCGAAGCGAACCAGGCGCAGTTCAATGAGCTGCAACTGGCGCGCAATATGAGTGCTCAGGCCGTTGCTGATTTCGTATCCCGCACCCGCTGGCGTGGTGATGCGGCAAACACTCCGGCGCTGGACGCGACGAACGCTGTCGACGATATCCGCCGCCTGTATCGCGCTTATGATCAGACTGTGCTGGCTGAATTCGAACCAACTACTGAATTCACTCTGCTTAACGACCTGATCCCGTTGTCCCGCTCTGTCCGTCTTGAAGAGTCCGTGTACGAGTATGCTCGCACCGGTGGCCGCGGCTGGGCGCATACCTCCATGTCCGGCCAGATTGGTGCGGCGCTTGATGCGCGCGCGTACACCTTCGACGGTACGATGGTTCCGATCCACGACTCTGGCTTCAAATTCCAGTGGCGTGACCCTATTTTCAACAAAGGCTCCGCTCTGGCTTCTCTGGCCGACGCTCAGCGCGGCTCTGTTGATGATGTTCGTCGTCAGTACGTGGATTACGTCTTCAACGGTTTCCGTGACTCTGCTGGCAACTATATCGCTTTTGATGGCAAGACCTGGAAGGGGGTAAAAGCCGATGAGCGGGTGCAGATTGTCGATCTCAGTGCTTCCGGCCTGAATATCGACTTCACCAGCTCAAGCGCAACGGCTGAGCAAATCCGCAATGCAGCCATTGCTCTGCGCGACGTGATGAAGCTGACCAACCTGCAGTATGCACAGCAGACCTGGTATGTTTCAGGCGAGATCACCTCAAATCTGGAACGCTACTTCAGCGACAACTACCAGTCTGACACCATCCTGCAGGAGCTGCTGAAGCTTTCTGGCATTGCAGCCATCAAAGAAGATGCGCAGTTGTCTGGTAACCAGATCCTGATTGTTCCGCTTACCGCCGGCGTTATCGCTCCGATTGTCGGCCAGGCGGTCGGCACCGTTGCTGACCCTCGCCAGTTCTATAACAGTGACTACGTCTGGCGCACCTGGGGTGCGATGGGCTTGATGGTTAAGACCGACATCAACAATCGCAAATCTGTTATTTACGCGCACAGCTAAGGGGTAACTATGGCACTGGTAAAAGTGGTTCGCGATAACCTGCTTTCCGGTGCCAATCTCCAGAAGCTGGAGGTTGGTGCTCAGGTTTCGGTAAGCGGTGATGTCGCTAAGCGTTGGGTAGCTGCTGGTCTGGTTGAAATCATTAGTGATGACGAGCAGACGCTGGAAGTGGCTACACCGGGCAATGATGCTGCAGAGCAGGCAGAGCAGGCAGAGCAGGCAGAGCAGGCAGAGCAGGCAGAGCAGCAGGAAGAATCTGCCAGCAAATCGAAGAAGGCGAAATAATCATGGCTGACCCAATCACAGCGGCAGACGTGCAGGCGTTCCTCGGTGAGTTGGGTTACGCCATTCCCTCCTCGCTGCTCGATCCGATTCTCTGCGTGGTGAACAAGATTATCCCGTGCCTCGATGGTGCGGGATATGACGACTGCACGGCAAAGCTCATCCTGATGTATGCCGCTGCGCTCATGGCGACGTCTTCCGGTGCCCGGCGAATAAAATCGCAGGGGGGGCCATCAGGAGCGTCGCGCTCGTTCGATTATGGAGATGACGGCATTACCTGGCTGCGTGACTCGCTGGCGAAACTAGATACCAGCGGCTGCACCAGTGAACTTCCGATCAGCGCCGGCAACAGTGTGGGCCTGTTTATGGTGGTCGGAGGCTGCTAATGGCATGGGTTTCAGTTCAGCAACGGCTGCCGCGGACGTTTACCCGGGTGTGGGTGATCACCGATGCCGGCCAACAAACGACGGCGTACGTGAAAAGCGACGGCGAGTGGTTCATTAACTGCGACCGCATACGCGCCACAGGCGCCGTTGTGCTGCGATGGAGGGATGACTGATGTCATCGGTTGCTAATTGGTCATACACCGCGACGGCGACAATCTGGCGGCGCATACGCGATGCTGACGGTAGTGATACCGACGGCGGAGGTCAGCCGTATGGATGGGAAGCGCCGATCGCTATCCTCTGCGACTACCAGGGCGGACTCTCTGCAAAAATCGGTGACCTTGGCCGGGAGATCGTGGTTAAAAACACGATATGGACCGAGTACGCAACGGCGCGGGAGGGAGATTACATCCTGATTGGCGCTTCGACCGATGCAGCACCGCCGGATGAGGCCGATGAGATTCGGCAGATCGTCCAGTTCGCAGATACCTTCGAGCGACTGGCGGACGATTTCGCACTGATTACGGGAGTCTGATTATGGGCGTTAAAGTTCGGGGAGTCTCCAAGGTCAGCAATAATATCAACCGGCTGATTGATAATATCGAAAAGCGAAAAACCATGCGGGCGCTCTACTCTGCTCTGTTTGAGATTGGGCTGGAGTCCGCGGTGCTGGTTCCTATCGATACCAGCACTCTGGTTAACTCTCAGTTCAGAGAGGTTGTTATCAAGGGCACCAGACTAACCGGGAGAATTGGTTATTCTGCAAATTATGCGGCGTACGTGCATGAGGCCAAAGGTATTCATCTTGGAAAAAACACCCCGCGCCCTGTAAGAAAAGGCGAAGCGCCCGGTTCCCGTGGAAATATATGGGACACATCAGGCGAGCCCAAATTCCTTGAGAAAGGTGCTGAAAACGCCAGAGACAGAGTTGACGCAGTTATACGCAGGGAGATGGAGCTATGACACCTCCTATGCACAGGCGGGTTCGAAATGTTTTTGTTGATTCTGGATTGACTGCCGGATACATCGTTCAGTCCCTGTTCTGGAATGATACCGGCAAGGCATCTGACCGCTTTATTGTGTTCCGACCAAATGGTGGCACGTCAGTAGATCGTGATATGGCCGCTGATTACTACGTCATGGTGGACGTGATAAGCAAGGGAAAGGCATCTGCTGACTATGCGCAGTCAGAGAACGACGCTCAGGCCATCATCGATTACGTGCAGCAAAACCCGATGACGCACACCTGCCTTGGGCAGATATCCAACATGGGCGGAATTCCTTCGCCTGTTATCACAGCTGAGGGGCGTATGGTGTGGCGCCTGCAGTTCGCCTGCCTCTTTGGCGGATAACACCGAATAAAACCACATAAGGTCGCCTGGAGCGGCCTTTTTTATTATCTGAAGCGAGGTAAGCAACAATGCAAGGCTGCTCCGACAACGGACAACTAATTGGTCGCGCTAAGACGCTGGAACTGGCTTACGGCTGTGCCGACCAGTTTCCGGCGGAAGGCGACTGGAAACTGATGGGGTTGCCAACATCGGCAACGTGGGACCTTAGCCCGGAGGCCCTGACCTCTGATGCTGATAACGGCGGATTCAGTTCAAACCTGATTGCCAGTCTGGACCCGACCTACTCCATCGAAGGGGAGGTTCGCGTTAAAGACCGCACTGATGAGTTTGGCATTCAGCAGTTCGTGAAATACATCGTCGATGAGGTTCGTGCCCGCCGCCAGCCAGGTGTATGGATGCGTTTCCACTGGGGCGATTATTACCACATCGGCTATATGGTCCCATCAGGAGCCAGTGACGGCGGTGGTGTGAAAGAAATCGTGACCTACAGCTTTGAGTTCAAACTGGCTGACGGTCAGACTTTCCAGATCACCGAAGCTGATGGTGACATTCTGGTTACCGGTGTAAGTGTTGCGCCGACGACCAGCTCTATTGCTGCTGGCTCCAGTACTACATTCGCAGTGAATATTGCACCGGAAGATGCTGATAACAAACTGTTCACAGCCAGCTCATCCGTGCCGGCACGTGCAACCGTCGCCATCACTGGTAATACGGTAACCGTGTCAGCGCCGTCAGGTGCAACGGCGGGAACAGCAACAATTACTGTGAAGACGGTTGATGGTGAATTCGTGGCTACCCACGTGGTTACTGTCACGGCGTAAGCAAAACAAAGGGCAGGATCCTGCCCTTGATTTTGTTTACAGGAGGCAGCAAATGGTTCCGCTAAAAGAGCTGGGAGAATGCCTGGTAACCGTCGGGGACCGGGATTATTTTTTCCGGCCATCATTCATGGCTATGTCGCGCATCGGCGAGCCAGCAGAAATAGTTCAGACGTTCTATGACCTTTGCAACGATGAAATAACACCTCTCATTCAGAGGGTTGTCGAAGCGTACGGCAGGGTGCCTGAATGGCTGGCTAAACACCTGTCTGCTTTACATCTTGATAAGAAATCTCTACTGGCCGCCCATACGGTCCTCACCGCTTGCTGCAATGATGACATAGGTGATCTGGTTGGCTGGATGAAGCCCGGCAAAACCAAAAGAAGGGCGTTTGTGTGGCATAAGGGCGTCATGAATCCGCAGGATATGGTCATCCTTGCACAAAGTCTGATGATGCATGGCATTATCGGAAAGGCCAAAGTACGCAAACTTCAGCGCCATGAGACAAATGAAAAAACCAGTGAGTTCCGGGCTGCCGATTACGTCATCGCTGCACGCAACCACTTCGGGATCAGCAGAGAGGAAGCTGAAAACCTGACGATGACCGAGTTTCAGTTAATGCTCATCGCCAAATACCCGGATCAGAAAGGGTATACCAGGGAAGAATACGATCATGCAGCTGATGACTACTTTGCGCGCCGTAAGCGCAGACAGGCTAAAGCCAACAAATAAACCAGCCCAGGCATAGTCCGGGGCTTTTTTATGCCCGCAACTCCCCGCGCTTCACACGCGCATATCAACACACAGAACCTTTCAGGATGACCCTTGAGGATACCGGTTTGGCTATCGGTGCCTTTCTGTGGGCCGGATTCCTGTGTGACAAGGTTCATCACTAAAAGGTAATACCGATATGAAATATCCTACCGTATCAGTAAACGGCGTCTCCGTTCGCGTAGATGGCGCAGGTCGCTACAACCTGAACGATCTACATGCTGCGGCTGTGGCGGAAGGTAAAGCCACCGAATCACAGCGACCCGGTGAATTCCTTAAAACAAAGCAAGTAAGGCGGTTTGTGCAGGCCCTGAGCGATGCGAAGAAAATCGCATCGGTGTTAACCATCAAAGGTGGACCGCTT
>Ga0160506_100038_pt1 | contig 38290 bp, 23 predicted proteins | sample DID2874_E49MG_FD_108204 | JGI IMG/M metagenome (GOLD analysis project Ga0160506, IMG submission 108204) | Enriched chicken feces microbial communities from UW Madison campus, WI, USA - DID2874_E49 MG | ecosystem: Host-associated > Birds > Digestive system > Large intestine > Fecal | place: USA... | reverse complement strand
TCTGCGGCGGCGCGGCTTCAGCAAGGGCAGCGCGACCGTTGAAACCGTCGATGCGCAGCTGCTGTTGATCCTGTCCGGGAAATATATCGGCTACCTTCCCGAGCACTACGCCTGGCCTTGGATTAAGGAGAATCGCCTGCGCGTGCTGCTGCCCAATGAGTTTGGCTTTCAATCTCCCTTCTCAGCGATATGCAAACGCGGGCGCAGCAATGAACCTTACCTGAAGGAGTTTCGCAATCTTCTGAAGAAGAATACGGTGGCCAGACCGAAGTGGAGTGAGTGATCTTTTGGTCTGGATTTAGAAAAAACTTATGCCTGATTTGATTTGGCAAACGCCCGTTGAATATCAGGCATATAAACTGCGGTTTGCTATTAAAAATATGGATTTGAGTAAAATCTCAGATAAAAATATCGCTAGGTACCAGGATAATTCCCATCTATTAATTGGTTAAAAAATAGCCTTTTTGTGTGTTTTTTCTGAATTAATGGCAAATCTAACGCCTGGCGTTGTTTGTTAAAATTTTTTCTGCTGGAATCGACAAATATATTTTTTGAACTTTTTTTCTAATGGATGGGAAAATGATAAGAAATAGATTATTAGCATTGGTGTGCATTTCTGTCGGTTTATTACAGGGGTGCGCTAATGTTAAAAAACCACAGAGCGCGCTAATAAAAAAAGATGTGATGCAAAATGAACAGCCGGCTCAGATTCCTGCCTTACAGCAGTGTATCCAGGATGTTGATGCTTTAGTTAAGCTCGATAAAAAGTTTCAGCAGGATTCAAACGAGCTGTATGGTTTAATCAACGACGCTAAGTTTTATGCTTCTGTTTCAAGCCAAACGTCGGCCAGCGTAAAGTCAACGATTACTCCACTTTTTGAATACAAGATAAATGATAAGTGTAATAGTATTTCGCAGAAATTAATTAAAGAGTTCGAAATCCGGGCAAGAAAAGCCGAACTTAAGAATGGGCTGGCCAGATGATGTACCATAAGGGGGAATTGAATATATATAATCTTCGCGGTCTTGCGATTTTATTGTCTCTCTTTACCCTTATTATGATGTCTCCCGCTCGTGCTGAGAGAGGAGATTTCCTTGATAATATATCGAAACTCGAAATCAACAATCCGCCGGCCTCAGACGCCGCCAGCGGGGATTCGGCGTCGGCTAAACAACATAACGATAGCCGTGATAAAAAAGCACCGCAAAAGCAGGACGTCGTCAGAAAGAAAGTGAATCAGACGAAAACTGAAAGTACGCTTAGCGCTTTGCGCAAACAAAATGCGGAGCTGAGCGCTGCGGCCAAAGCGGCGGAGAAAAAGCTCGATGAAACGACGCGCCAGCTGTCGGCGCAGATTGCCGCGCTGAAAGCGCAGCGTGGGCAGCAAGAGAGCGGCGATACTGCCGCCGCTAGCGCGCTGATGAAGAAAAACGCCGAGCTGACCGCCGCCGCCGACGCGGCGCAAAAAAAGCTGGATGACACGACCCGCGACCTGTCGGCGCAAATTAGCGCATTGAAGGCTCAGCATGCGCAGCGCGAAAGCGGGCAGAAAACCGCGCTTGATGCGCTAACGAAAAAGAACGCCGAGCTGGCCGCCGCTGCTGCTGCCGCGCAGAAAAAGCTCGATGACACGACCCGCACGATGTCGGTGCAAATCGCCGCGCTGCAAACCCAGAAGGAGCAGGGGGAGAGCCAGCAAAAAACCACCATCGATACGCTGATGGGAAAGAATCTGGAACTTCGCGCAGCAGCAACAGCGGCGCAGAAAAAGCTGGATGAGACCACCCGCACGCTATCGGCGCAGATTGCCGCGCTGAAAACTGAGAACACGCAGGGCGAAAGCCAGCAAAAAACCGCTCTTGACGCGCTGTCGAAAAAGAACGCTGAGCTCATCGCGGCGGCTGAAACGGCGCAGAAAAAATATGATGCTTCAGTCGCTGCGTTGAATGATAAAAATAAAGAATTACAGTCAACGCTCGATAGCCTGGCCATCAAGCAAAGCGATGTAAACCTGGCGGATAAAAGCAACAAAAATGCCTATGCGCTGGGTGTTTTCTACCTGACTCAGGCGCTATCCGATGTGAATAAAATGGCCGACAATGATGTCAAACTGACACCTTCAGCGTTGGTTTCCGGGTTTAACGATGCCTATAATAAAAAACTTAGAATGCAGGAAAACGAAATTGAAAGCATCGTCAACATGCTTAACGAAAAACTATCGTCTAAGTACGTTGATATGGAAAAAAGAATCATGGCTAAAATCAAAAACAAAAAATATGAGGTTTTGCCTAATGGCGTCTATTTTGTGATTGATAAAAAGGGGAAAGCTCCGTATAAGCAGAATGAGACTTTATCCTTGAATATTCTGGAGAAAAAGCTGGATGGTACGCCGATACTTAATACGATGAATTCAACGATGGTGTACGATAAACAAACCGATCCACTGCTGGCTAAGGTATTATCATCCGGTTTTAAAGGCGGAACGGTGACGCTGTATGGTCAGGCCGGTTCGCTCTATAGCAGCACCCCCGATGAGATTAACCCGGACACGCTGATCTCAATTACCTTCGAATTACTTCCATAGCCGAACCAAACGGGCGCTGCGTAAGAAAGCCGCGACGCCCTACCAGGGCTATACCTCCATACAATCGCGGTACTTTGGTCAATACCTTATCGTTCAGCTGGCGCGGGTGACAAAGACAATACAAACCATTCGATGGTTTTCACTCTTTCTGTGATCCAGATAATAAAAACCAGACTCTTGCGCGTAACCACGTTTACCTTTCCCTTCAAGGCGTCATAGTATAAACGTTAGATTAATGAACGCTGTTCTATAATGTAGAACAAACATAAACTAAGGGGAAAGGATATGCAGCATAGTGCCCATTTCGCGGGGATTATCCCTCCTGTCTCAACTATTTTTACGCCTGAAGGCGATTTTGATCGACAAGGCACCGGGGCGCTAATTGACAACCTGATCGCTGCGGGCGTTGATGGACTGTTTTTTCTCGGCAGCGGCGGGGAGTTTTCTCAGCTCAACGTAGAGGAACGAAAAAACATTGCCGCTTTCGCCATCGCGCATGTGAATGGGCGTGTTCCGGTGCTGATTGGTACCGGCGGAACGAATGCTCGCGAGACGATCGCGCTCAGCCAGCATGCGCAGCAAAACGGTGCGGATGGGATTGTCGTTATCAATCCCTACTACTGGAAAGTCTCTGAAGCGAACCTAATCCATTATTTTCAGCAGGTGGCTGATAGCGTCACGTTACCGGTGATTTTGTATAACTTCCCGGCCCTGACCGGCCAGGATCTGACGCCGCCGTTGGTGAAAAAACTGGCGGATTCACGTGCGAATATCGTCGGTATCAAAGACACCATCGACTCTATCGCCCATTTGCGCAGTATGATTAGCCTCGTGAAGGCAGAGCATCCGCGCTTCTCCGTACTTAGCGGATATGATGACCATCTCTTCAATACCCTGCTGTTGGGCGGCGATGGCGCTATTTCTGCGAGCGGCAACTTTGCGCCCCAGCTTTCAGTTGGTTTATTGCAGGCTTTTCGCGACGGGGATCTGGCGCAGGCGTCAAAACTGAACCAGACCTTACTGCAAATTCCGCAGATATATCAGCTTGATACACCATTTGTGAATGTTATCAAAGAGGCTATGGCGCTTTGCGGTCAGCCGATTTCAACCTATGTTCTCCCACCCGCTGCACCGCTTAATACAGAGAAAAAAGCGCATTTAGCCACTCTGCTTCAACGACTTCAACTCTGCTAGCACGCAAGGATAACTATGGCTATTGATAACATCTTCACGCCGCAAAATGAGCGTTTTTACGCCGTTACCACCCATGCTGCCGGCCCTCAGGGGGCGCTGCCTTTAACGCCGCAAATGCTGATGGAGTCGCCAAGCGGCAATCTGTTCGGTATGACGCAGAACGCGGGTATGGGTTGGGATGCGAACAAACTGACGGGTAAAGAAGTCTTGATTATCGGGACTCAAGGTGGGATCCGTGCCGGGGACGGGCGGCCAGTCGCACTGGGGTACCATACCGGGCACTGGGAGATTGGTCTGCAAATGCAGGCGGCGGCGAAGGAAATTACGCGCAATGACGGTATCCCATTTGCGGCTTATGTCAGCGATCCATGCGACGGTCGTTCACAGGGGACGCACGGTATGTTTGATTCTTTACCCTATCGTAATGATGCGGCTATGGTTTTTCGCCGCCTGATTCGCTCTTTACCGACGCGTCGTGCGGTCATTGGCGTGGCCACCTGCGACAAGGGGTTACCAGCGACCATGATCGCTCTGGCGTCAATGCATGACCTGCCAACGATTCTGGTACCCGGAGGCGCAACTCTGCCGCCGACCGTTGGCGAAGATGCCGGGAAAGTACAGACTATCGGCGCGCGTTACGCCAATCATGAATTGTCGTTGCAGGAAGCGTCTGAACTGGGCTGCCGTGCCTGCGCTTCGCCGGGAGGTGGGTGCCAGTTTCTGGGAACAGCCGGAACGTCGCAGGTGGTGGCGGAAGCGCTGGGACTGGCTCTGCCGCATTCGGCCCTGGCGCCATCCGGGCAAGATGTCTGGCTGGAGATCGCCCGTCAGTCGGCGAGAGCCGTGATCGATCTTGATCATAGGGGGATTACCACCCGCGAAATTTTGACCGATAAGGCGATTGAAAATGCGATGGTTATTCATGCTGCGTTTGGCGGCTCAACGAACCTGTTGCTGCATATACCGGCGATCGCCTATGCGGCAGGATGCACGATTCCTGATGTTGAACACTGGACGCGCATTAACCGCAAGGTGCCGCGTCTGGTAAGCGTACTGCCAAATGGTCCCGATTATCACCCGACGGTGCGCGCTTTCCTTGCTGGCGGCGTACCTGAAGTGATGCTGCATTTACGCCAACTTGGTCTGCTGCATGAAGACGCTATGACGGTGACGGGCCAGACGGTTGGTGAAAACCTGGACTGGTGGCAATCTTCGGAACGGCGAGAGAAGTTCCGTCAGTGTTTGCGGGATCGGGATGGTGTAGATCCGGATGATGTTATTCTTCCTCCTGCGCTGGCGAAGTCCCGTGGATTAACATCAACGGTGTGTTTCCCGGTCGGAAATATTGCTCCTGAAGGCTCGGTAATTAAGGCAACGGCTATTGACGCGTCGGTTGTGGATAGCGATGGCATTTATCGCCATACGGGGAGAGCGCGGGTATTTGTCTCAGAAGCGCGGGCCATCGGCGCTATCAAGAAGGGGGAGATTGAGCAGGGCGATATTATGGTGGTGATTGGCGGAGGTCCTTCGGGCACCGGCATGGAAGAAACCTATCAACTGACCTCGGCGTTAAAGCATATTTCCTGGGGAAAAACAGTTTCGCTAATTACTGATGCACGCTTTTCCGGCGTCTCAACCGGAGCTTGTTTTGGCCATGTTGCACCGGAAGCGCTAGCTGGAGGGCCTATTGGTAAATTACGTGATAACGATATTATTGAAATTATCGTCGATCGTAATGAATTAACCGGAAGCGTTAATTTTATAGGCACGACCGTTCGGCCGCTGACGCCCGAGGAGGGGGCGTATGAACTGGCGATGCGTTCCGCGCATCCTGAACTGCGTGCCCATGCGTTTTTACCTGATGATACCCGCCTGTGGGCGGCGTTACAGTCTGTTAGCGGTGGAACCTGGCGAGGTTGTATTTACGATACCGATAAAATTATCGACGTCATTAACGCCGGTAAAAAAGCGCTCGGACTGTAGCTGAATCATAATTATCCGTCTGCGGGATTTATTTCGCGGACGGATTTTCCTTGCCCGTTATTTATTATTTTTTTTCACTTATTCCTATAAAGATGCTCATCACAAAAGCAAAATATCATAATTCATAAATAAGATATGACCATTGCCTCTAAAATATGCTCATCAGTAATATCTATATATATCAATTGTTATATTGGCACACGATATAAGGGTGTATTCCTGATGCGCTAGCGCTCATCCAGGTCCCTCGTTTGCTTTGTATCATCTACTGGCGTTGGGGGATTCAAGAATGCAATTAACGATGAAGGATAAAATCGGCTACGGGTTGGGTGATACCGCCTGTGGCTTTGTCTGGCAGGCGACGATGTTCCTGCTGGCCTATTTCTATACCGACGTATTTGGTTTGTCAGCAGGTATTATGGGAACGCTGTTTCTGGTCTCCCGGGTGCTTGATGCGGTAACCGACCCGCTAATGGGCCTGCTGGTGGATCGTACCCGCACCCGCTATGGTCAGTTCCGCCCGTTCCTGCTCTGGGGAGCTATCCCGTTCGGTATTGTCTGTATGTTAACGTTCTATACGCCTGATTTTTCGGCAAATGGCAAAATTATTTACGCCTGCGTAACCTACATCCTGCTCACTCTGGTTTATACCTTCGTTAACGTACCTTATTGCGCAATGCCTGGGGTGATTACCGCCGATCCGAAAGAGCGCCATGCTCTACAATCCTGGCGTTTTTTCCTCGCGGCGGCGGGATCGCTGGCGATAAGCGGTATTGCTTTACCGTTGGTGGGCATTATTGGCCAGGGGAATGAGCAGACAGGCTATTTTGGCGCCATGTGTGTACTGGGCCTGAGCGGAGTGGTGCTGTTGTTTGTGTGTTTCTGCACCACAAAGGAGCGCTATACCTTTGCGGTCCAGCCGGGGGCTTCGGTGGCGAAGGATCTGAAGCTGCTGCTGGGTAACGGGCAGTGGCGAATCATGTGCGCATTTAAAATGATGGCAACCTGCTCAAATGTAGTACGCGGCGGAGCAACGCTGTACTTCGTGAAGTACGTGATGGATCACCCGGAGCTGGCGACGCAGTTTTTACTCTACGGTAGCCTTGCCACCATGTTTGGCTCGCTATGCTCTTCACGTCTTTTAGGCCGTTTCGATCGTGTTAAGTCGTTCAAATGGATCATCGTGGCTTATTCGCTGATCAGCCTGCTGATTTTTGTGACACCAGCCCAGCATATTGCCCTTATTTTTGCTCTCAACATCCTGTTCTTATTCGTGTTCAACACCACCACGCCGCTGCAATGGCTGATGGCTTCTGATGTTGTCGATTATGAAGAGAGCCGCAGCGGGCGTCGTCTGGACGGACTGGTGTTCTCAACCTATCTCTTCAGCCTGAAAATTGGTCTGGCTATCGGCGGAGCGGTCGTTGGCTGGATCCTGGCGTTCGTTAACTATTCCGCCAGTAACAGCGTGCAGCCGGATGAGGTACTGAGCACGATAAAAATTCTTTTCTGCGTTGTGCCTGTGGTTCTCTACGTTGGCATGTTCATCATGTTGTCGCTCTACAAGCTGTCCGATGCGCGAGTGGAGGCGATAAGCCAGCAGCTTATTAAACGCCGGGCCACGCAGAGTGAGGAACTCCCTGCCGCCGCCACAGCTATATCCCATTAACAGGAGGTTACCATGTACACTATCACTAACCCGATTCTGACAGGTTTCAATCCGGACCCTTCGATCTGCCGCCAGGGTGAGGATTATTACATCGCCACCTCAACGTTCGAGTGGTTTCCGGGCGTACGTATCTACCACTCGCGCGATCTAAAAAACTGGACGCTGGTGAGCACTCCGCTCAATCGCGTATCGATGCTGGATATGAAAGGAAATCCAGATTCGGGCGGTATTTGGGCTCCCTGTCTGAGCTATAGCGACGGAATGTTCTGGCTGCTGTATACCGATGTGAAAATCGTTGATTCACCGTGGAAGAATGGCCGTAACTATCTGGTTACGGCACCTTCGATTGAGGGGCCATGGAGTGAGCCTATCTCGATGGGTAACGGCGGCTTTGATCCTTCACTGTTTCACGACCGCGATGGGCGTAAATACTATATCTATCGTCCATGGGGGCCGCGTCATCACAGTAATCCGCACAATACTATTGTGCTGCAAGAGTATTTTCCGGCGACCGGGGAGCTTGCAAAACAGCGCAAAACGTTGTTTACCGGGACCGCGCTGGGTTATACCGAAGGCGCTCACCTCTACTATAAAGACGGTTGGTACTATTTGATGGTGGCGGAAGGGGGCACCAGCTACGAACATGCGGTGGTTATCCTGCGGTCCAGGCAGATTGACGGTCCATATGAACTTCACCCAGAAGTGACGATGATGACCAGCTGGCATACACCGGAAAACCCGCTGCAAAAAAGCGGTCATGGTTCGATGCTGGAAACGCATACCGGCGAATGGTATATGGCCTGGCTGACCAGCCGCCCTTTGCGCTTACCCGGCGTGCCGCTTCTTGCCTCTGGCGGACGTGGATATTGCCCGCTGGGACGCGAAACGGGTATCGCTCGCGTCGCCTGGCGGGACGGCTGGCCGTATGTCGAAGGCGGTAAACACGCGCCATTAACGGTTCCCGGGCCGAAAATGACGGAATGTGCGACCGTGAACAATGGCGACTGGCGCGATGACTTTACGCATGGTGCGCTGGATCCTGAGTGGCAAACCTTACGTATTCCCTTTGACGAGACGTTAGGCTCTTTGAGCGCGCGTCCCGGTTTTTTACGTCTTTATGGGCATGACTCTTTGAATTCAACTTTTACGCAGGCTACGGTTGCTCGCCGCTGGCAGCACTTCACATTCCGCGCCGAAACGCGGATGCAGTTTTCGCCCGTTCACTTTCAGCAGAGCGCAGGGCTGACGTGCTACTACAACAGTAAAAACTGGAGCTATTGCTTTGTGGATTTTGAAGAGGGGAGAGGCAGAACGCTGAAGGTTTTACAGCTCGACCATAATGTTCCTTCTTGGCCGCTGCATGACGATCCCATTGTGGTACCGGAACACGTAGAAAGTATCTGGTTACGGGTCGATGTGGACAAGCTGGTATATCGCTATGCGTATTCTTTTGATGGCAAGCAGTGGCATACGGTACCGGTAACCTATGAGGCGTGGAAACTTTCGGATGATTATGTCGGCGGACGTGGTTTCTTTACCGGCGCCTTTGTGGGCCTGCATTGCGAAGATATCAGCGGTGATGGTTGCTACGCTGATTTCGACTATTTTACCTACCAGCCGACGGTAAAGTAGGCATTTAGCCCGGGTAACCCAGCGTGCGCGAAAGCTGGAGCCCGGCTTCCTGAAGCTGCTGGCGAAAACTCGCCAGCTCTTCATCGTTCACCCGCGAGGTCAGCGTAGAGAGGCTTAATGCCGCAATGACGCGCGATTCATGGTTCCAGACAGGGACTGCCACGCAGCGGACGCCCTGTTCATTTTCTTCGTTATCAAACGCGTAACCTTGCTCGCGGGTCAGTGCCAGCGTTTTCCGTAGGGCTTCTGCGGAGGTAATGGTGGCGGGAGTGTAGGCGGTGAAGCAATAATCGATCAGCAGCGTCTCCAGTTCCTCTTTGCTAAGCCATGCCACCAGAACTTTGCCTATTGCCGTTGCGTGGACTGGCAGGCGACGGCCAATACGGGAGTAAGCGATGGCAGCTAGCTTGCCTTCGATTTTTTCAATATAAACACCCTCGCGTCCATCAAGGATGCCGAGGTGAGTGGTCTGGCCGGTGCGTGAAGAGAGCTCAGTCAGCCAGCCTTTTGCTTTCTGGCGAATATCCATGGTACCCACGACAAAGTAACCCCGTTCAACCAGCTTCATGCCAAGCCGGTATTTACCATTTTCAGGGTTTTGATCGATATATCCATGCAGCTGTAGCGTTTTGAGCAGAGAGTGAAGGGTACTTTTACTCAACCCCATTTGTTTGCTGATGTCGGTGATTTTTAGCTCTGTCGTCTGTTCATTGAACAGATTCAGGATCTGTAACGCGCGTTCAACAGATTGAATAATTGGCATGATTTACAACCATCTCCCTAGATTTATGAGGCAACGTACCCGTTTGATCGTTAAAAATCAATCCAGGGCGCGGCACTTTGGCCTGGGGAAGAGTGATTTTGGAAACGGCGTTTTTAACCGGTCGCTTCCAGCAGCAGTAAATCCATCAGCAAGACCAGGTTTGACTCAAAGGAGGTGACGCCTGAAGCCTCCGCAGCAAAATGTACCGCTTCATCATACAGCGCAAAGTGCAGATCGGCGATGCCGGCAAGGGTGTTGGCTGATGCGCGGGTAAACGCGACCACCGTCATGCCGATATTTTTTGCTATCCGCGCTTTATCAAGTACCTGTTCTGTTTCGCCGCTGCGCGACACCGCGATAAACACCTGATACCGTGCGGCATTGCTTAAGAAAATATTGCGGCTATCGCCGGGTCCGGAGATAAACGCCGTTTTGCCCAACACCTGAAGCTTCTTTGTCAGATATTCTGCAAAAAGATAAGAAAATCCGGCGCCATAGAGAAAAAAACTCTCCTTTTCGCGCAGCAACGAGCAAAAGCCATCACGTTTGTCCGCGGTGACCCAGTGAAAAGTTTGCTGATAGTTAGCGATAAATTGGTTGAAAAGACCGGGCAAATCCGCGGCGATTTGTGTTTGAGGAGCAATGTGAGGCGTTTCAGAGAGCAACTGCTTGCAGTGCCAGATAAATTCGCTGTAGCCGCTAAAACCCAGTTTCTGACATAAACGCATAATGGTAGCGGTAGAGACGAAAGTGGCCTTTGCCAACTGGCGAACGGTGATATTGCCGATCAGCAGGGGATGTTCAGTAAGGTACGACAACACCCGATATTCCGCGCGGGTCAGGGCGTTACCGCGCGTTAAAAGCGTCGCCAGCCGGTTACTCATTTCACAACCTGAATGGTGGGGATGAAAAGCAAGATCACCTCTGGAGATTAAAGGGTTACCCGAGACCCGGCTTTCGAAATAGCGTTAACTGCCCTTCATAAACGCGGGGGTGACGTTAGCCTGTGCAAAGATTGTCGTTTTTTTTTGCGCTGCCGACAAGCGGCTCAGGACTGAGCCGCGTTAAAAGCCGCTTTTATATCGCTTCACCCTCACGCCAGGCTTTATGCAGGGCAGGCCAATACTCGCGGTTGGCGTCGATCATCTCGTCAAGGATTGCTTTCGCATGCGCCATTGTCGGGACGGTGCGATTGAGCGTAAAGGCTTGCAGCGCTTTTTCGTAGCTGCCTTCAATTGTCGCTTCCACCAGCAGCTGTTCTGATGCCAACTGCTGCTGAAGTAAGGTTTGATGAAATAGCGGCACCTGGCCCACACGGATAGGTTCCGGACCTTCTGAGGTGATGTAGGCCGGGATCTCAACTACCGCATCGTAGGGCAGGTTGCTTATTGCGCCCCGGTTTTCGACCATCACCAGATGTCGTTGATGCAGGTTGAACGCCAGCGAGCGGGCAACGTCAACAATGAATTCGCCGTGTACTCCGACATGAAACGCATCCGACAGGATACCGGTGCGCTGATACTCTTCGGCGGCGGCAAACAGTTTTTTCTCCCGGCCGTTCATTACTTCATTCGCACGGGTGTAGTCAGGATCCTGATGTTCGACAATCTGGTTTGGCATCAGGTAGTACTGTAAATAGGGGTTTGGCAAATAGTCTGGGAAATTATCCATAATTGGCTGGATATTTCGCCATGTTTTCACCCACGACGGGTCGGAGTGCTGAGGGTCAGTTTTCGCGGCATCTTCAGTTAATAAACCGAATTTGGCGATATGGCGACGTAGCTCCGGCAGTTTATCTTCGCCATCGACCAGAACGCGGGTAAACCAACCAAAATGGTTCAGACCGAAGTAATCGACCTCTAGCTTATGGCGATCGACGCCAAGGATCGCGCCCATATTTCGCATCGCCGCGACCGGCATATCGCAGATGTTGAGCACTCGCGCATTCGGTCGCAGTCGGCGTACGCCTTCGGCTACGATGGCCGCCGGATTGGAGTAGTTAACAATCCAGGCTTTTTCATGCGCATAGCGGGTCACAAAATCAATCAGCTCAACCATCGGCAGGATAGTACGCAAACCGTAAGCTAACCCGCCCGGCCCGCAGGTTTCCTGGCCGACAACGCCGTGACGCAGCGGGATTTTTTCATCCTGCTCGCGCATTTTGTACTGGCCCACGCGCATTTGAGCGAAGATGAAATGTGCGCCGCTGAAGGCGGCCTCGGGATCGGTTGTCACGCTAAAGCGGATGGTTGCGCTATGGTCTCGTATCACTTTCTCAACAACCGGCGCGATGGTATTTTGCCGCTTTTCATCAATATCATAGAGGCGGATTTCCGCCAGCGGAAACTCGCTCAGCCGCACCATCAGGCTTTTTACGATGCCTGGAGTATAGGTACTGCCGCCTCCGGCAATGGTCAAAATGAACGGGGGTTTAAACATGATTATCTCCTTCAGAGAAACGTCTCAACGGCTTCTCGCATTTTCTTGACGTGCAGTCCGTAGACCACCTGGACGTTATTACCTTGCTTGATGATGCCTTTCGCGCCTGTTGCCTTGAGCGCGGGTTCATCAATGATGTCGACATCTTTCACGGTGACGCGTAAACGGGTGTAGCAGTTATCAACGACGTCAATATTTAGACGCCCGCCAAGACCAGCGATAATTGATTCGCCCAGTCCGTCGTTTTTTCCTTTGGCCTGATACTCTTGTTTGCTATACAGCCGCGTCTCCTGTTGATCATCCTCACGGCCCGGCGTCTTCATATTGAATTGAAGGATCAGGAAGCGGAATACGACAAAATAGAGCGCGAACATAATGAGACCGACGCCGATATACATCGGCCAGTTTGACTTCTCGGTGCCCAGCGGGAGGTTATAAAGAATGAAATCGATAATGCCATTCGCGCCGATCGCATGAACGCCAAACAGCGAAAAGAGCATCATGCCGAGGCCGGTCAGCACGGCATGGGCAACAAACAGCAGCGGGGCAACGAACAGGAAAGAAAACTCAATAGGCTCGGTCACGCCGACCAGTAGGGAGGTCAACGCAGCCGGGATAAGTATTGCTTTTGCTGCGGCTTTACGCTCTGGCTTTGCGGTCAGGTACATCGCCAGCGCGGCGGCAGGCAGGCCGAACATTTTGCTGATGCCGCGAGCATCCCAGACCACCGTGCTGCTGAGCTGTTTGACCTGCGGGCAGGCCATTTCGGCGAAGTAAATATTACGTGCGCCCTGATAAACCGTGCCGCATACCTCCTGCGTTCCGCCCAGTTCAGTATAAAGGAAGGGGGTATAGACCAGATGATGCAGTCCTGTCGGCACCAAAATACGCTCAAGAAACCCGTAAATCGCTACACCGAAGGGGCCGGAGCCTTTAATCGCCAGGGCCATCGCGCTAATACCGTGCTGAACGAACGGCCACACTTCGCTCATCAGCACGCCAAGCAGCATTGAGACCGGCAGCATGATGATGGCAACGAAGCAGTGGCCAGAGTAGATTGCCATAGCCCCGGAGAACTGCACGGGGGAGTATTTATTGTAGAGATAGCCTGAAAGCGCACCGGTAAGGATCCCGGCGAAGACCCCCATCTCGAGTACCTGAACGCCCAGAACCATGCTCTGACCCGCCGCTTTCATTTGCTCGGGTGCCGCGAGCTTATCCTTTAGCTGAAGCGTGATGTTCATAGCGTTGATAAAGACGATAAATGTCACGAGGCCGATGAGCGCCGCGTAGCCTTTATCGCGCGTGGCCAGGCCAACAGGAATACCCACGGCGAAGATTAGCGCCAGATTCACCAGTACCGATACCGCAGATTTGGCGATTAGCTGGCCGATATTCTGTATGAAAGGATGGCCGAGGAAAGGCAGGTATTCAGCAAGATTACCGTTACCGAGCACGTTGCCAAAAGCGATAAACAGACCCACTATCGGCAAGATAAGTACCGGTCCATACAGTGATTTTCCAAAGTTTTGTAGGGCGTTCACAGCTCGTTTCATGTTTATCTCTCTTTTAGAACTGCGCACAGGGTGCGTTTCAGGCATAAAATTAGCAGGAGCAGGGGGCGTGAATCTATTTATCTTATTGTTTTAAAAACAAATGACGCGGAAAGTAACATGTAACCTTCCGGGGTGTGAAGGCGGTAACAGTGTCTAAGGTAATGAGTAGCTTAGATTAGTAGAGGTACAAAATTGCGTGAATAACGTGCGTGGGAACAACAAATATTCATTTATAAATCAGTCGATGGTGCCGCCAGGCTATTATCGTAAATAGGGTGTTTCTTAAGAAGAAATTCTTTTGGGTGGGCATATGAGCGAGTGTCTATCTTGTAGTGCAATCATTGTGGATGACCATCCCCTGGCGCGCGTGGCCATTCGTGGCGTGCTGGAAAAGCAGCGCATTACCATTATCAACGAGTATGAAGACGGGGCTGCGGCCCTAAAGGCGTTCGCAAAAACGGTGGTGGATATCGTCGTTGTGGACGTTGAAATCCCCGGTATTAATGGCGTTGAGCTGGTGGAAAAACTCAGAGCACAGGGTTTTACCGGGATATTAATTGTGGTATCAGCAAAAAACGATCGTTATTACAGTAAACGCTGCGCTCAGGCGGGGGCGAACGCTTTTATTAGTAAAAGACAGGATATGGATAATATTCTGGCGGCGATTAATGCAGCGCATAATGGTTATAGCTATTTTCCTTTTTTCCTCGAAGAACCGACGGTTGCGCTAACGGATAGCCAACGTCTGGAATCACTCTCGGCGCAGGAAATGAAGGTGATGAGTTATATGCTAAGCGGCTTAGACAATTCGCAGATCGGCGCAGCCATGTTTATTAGCGCTAAAACGGTGAGTACTTATAAAACGCGGCTGATGGAAAAGTTAGGCTGTAAATCGTTGGTCGAACTCCTCTCCTTTGCCCATCAAAATAAGCTGACCTGACGATGAAAGCGTGGCGCGCAATACTCCTTATTATCTGGATAGTTAGCGCTCATGGCGTTCATGCGCAGGGCGAGTCTCCGGTTGAACTGGAACTGTCTGGCTACAGCTATATCACGCCGGTTCCGGTTTATTTGAGCGAGGATGACAGGCGGTGGCTGCAGCAGAAAAGAGCGCTACGCGTTGGGGTTTATCTACCGGGGCAGCCTCCGCTGGTGCAAACCACGCTTACCGGACGCTACCGGGGAATGAATGCGGATTATTTGACGCTAATCCACTACTCGCTAAATATCCGCATTACCGTGCTGGGGTATCAAAATCGCGCCGATGCGATTCGCGCACTTAGGGCGGGTGAAATTGATACGGTGCTGACCGGTCTTGATACCCGGCCCTCTGTGGAAGAGGGTATCCAGCTTTCTGCTTCACTGGTCCATTCCTGGCCGGGGCTGGTGACTTCTCTGGCAAACGTCATGGCCCCCTTACACAGCCCGCAGAGTACGCGCGTGGCGGTTGTTGAAGGTTACCCTGATGCTGATTTTATTCATCAGGCGTTTCCGAATGCCGAGATTGCCAATTACGCCAATTATCAGGAAGCGCTGAGCTCTGTTGCCTACGGGCAAAATGCGTGGTTTATGGGGGACTCGCTGACCACCAGTACCTGGCTGTCGCAGGAGTTCAGCCTGGCGTTGAGTACGGTTAAATTCTGGTCTTCGCCGCAGAAAACGAGCCACTTTTTATTTTTACCAGCGCAGGCGCGTTTGCGGAAGATTATTAACAGCACCATCAGCGCGATAGATGAAAATCTCCACGGGCAAATTGCGCAATCGACGATTGATAAAGGCAATCTCTCTTTTCTACTTGAACCGCTCAATCTCACCTCGCGTGAAAAGCAGTGGTTAAAGAGTCACAAGACGCTGCGGGTGATTATTAATCCATGGTTTGCCCCGTATACCATGGCCGATAGTAATCAGGAAATACGTGGGGTGATAGGGGATATTCTTAATCTGATCGGTCTGCAAACGGGAATGCAGTTTGAAACGGTTGTCGTCAAATCGAATGAAGATATGATTTCTGAGATGAAAAAGGGCAACTGGCATATTGTACAGGCTGCTACCTATGATTTGAGCCGCGAAAACGATCTCTCCTTTACCCATCCTTTTATTACCACCCAGTTTGTCATCGTGGTCAGAAAGGAGGATGCACAGGAAACCGCGCTTCAGCCGGGGACCCGGGTGGCAATCAGCGCCGATCACACTCTACTGATGAAAATGAAAACCCGTCATCCGAATATCCACTGGGAGGAAGTCGAGAACTCCAGCGTAGCATTAAATCTTGTTGCAACAGGGAAGGTTGATGCCGCGATTTCCAATCAGCTGACCGCTCGCTACCTTAGCGAGCACTATTATCCTGACCAGCTAGCGTGGCTTCCGCTAGCGGAAGCACAGCCAGCGGCAATCAGTTTTGGTGTTCCTCGTTCTGAGCCTGAATTAAGGCAGATTCTTGATAAAGCGCTTGATGATATTCCGCAGAAAGAAGTTTTGCAGATTGTCAGTAAGTGGATACGCCTGCCGGACGTCCGAATAGATACCTGGGAGCTATATAACCGGCCTTTCTATCTGGTGGCTGCTCTCGCAGCTTTGCTGGTGGTAAGTGCTTTACTCTGGGTGGCCTACCTGGCACTGCAAGTTCGCAGAAGAAAGGCGTCCCAGCGTTTACTCGAGATTGAAAAAAACAAAGCCCAGAAGGCAAATGAAGAGAAGCGTGAATTCCTTTCTTACATGAGCCACGAGATCCGCACGCCGGTAAGTGCGATTGTCGGATTTCTGGAACTTCTGCAGCAGTCTACTACCCACCTCACGCCTGCCGATAAAGCGTCGGTCGAGCATGCCGCGATGGCTTCACGCTCATTGCTAAAACTGATTGGTGAGATTCTTGACCTCGAAAAGATAGAGTCCGGGTTACAAGAGGTGGTTGTGAAGTGGGTGCATACGGATGCCCTGATAAGAGAAAAAATATTGCTCTTTACTGCACTTGCCGCGCAAAAGGGAATAGCGCTGTGCTATGAATCGCATCTGGAACCCAAAGAAGCCATGCAGCTTGATCCTCAGTTGTTGGGACAGGTGCTGACCAACGTGATTGGTAATGCGGTGAAGTTCACCCGTGATGGGCGCGTTCAGGTGTCGGCGAGAAAGCGCGATCGCACGCTGACGATCTCGGTGAGTGACACAGGGCCAGGGATCGGAAGCGAAGAACAAAAGTCCCTGTTTATGCCCTTCAGCCAGGGGAATGTGGGGGAACTTCATCGTGGTTCTGGCCTGGGGCTGGCGATTTCGAGAGCGCTGATGCAGCAAATGGGAGGGACAATTGATCTGCACAGTGAGCTTAATCGGGGGACCCGCGTGGTGCTAAGCCTGCCAGTGCAAACGTCATATGATGCCATTCCTGAATCCGTTGCAACCGAGCCTTCATCGTCGGTCATTGACAGAGCGCTGCGAGTATTAATCGCTGACGATCACCCCTCCAGCCGTCTTCTACTCAAACGCCAGCTCGCCAACCTGGGTATTGCTGCCGATGAAGCCGGAAATGGTGAAGAGGCGTTACGCTATCTCCAGCAGGACCATTACGACCTGGTTATTACCGATCTCAATATGCCGGTGATGGATGGAATCACCTTGACCCGGCAGGTGCGAGGATTTGATAGCGAGCTGCCTATCTGGGGACTGACTGCGACGGCACAGCAGCATGAACGTGAACGCTGTCTTGCGGCGGGAATGACGGGATGTCTTTTTAAACCGATTACGCTTGCGCAAATTTCTCGACTGTTAGCCGAAGTGAGCGAGACGAGCCGGGATGCGTTTGATGAGAAGCGGCTGGCGGTGCTGGCGCAAGGCAATCGGTCGCTGATGCTCACGGCTCTGCGCGATGCGCAGCGGGAAAATCGACGCGATCTGGAGGCCGCCAGAGTGGCCGCTCGCGAGGAGAACTATCCATCTGTGAAACATCATATTCATCGCCTCAACGGTACTGCCCAGCTTCTGGGGGCTAATGAATTGGTCAATATTGCCCAACGGCTTGAAGACCGGCTGCCCGATGCTATTTCAACGACAGAACTTATCAACGTTTTGGACCAAATAGAAAGTTCGCTTAATAAGCTGGAACAGTCCATCGAATCTTTCCAGTTATAATCTCTTGTCCTACATCTGTAGGCCCTTCCTGACAGAATTATCAGCGTTCGCTGATGTTACCCTGCGGTTAACCAGGTAAAATTAGCCCTGTTCCGACGCAATATATTTCGTTAACTGTTAAGGGAATATTGTCTAAGAAAAATCTAAAATCATGGTTATTACAGGTTCTGGCTATCAAAGACTAATAGATCATTAAGTTGCACCTATGCATTGTGCTAGTTTTAAATTCCATGTTTTTATTTATTATTGGTTTTTTGGTTTGGCTATTGGCGCACTTCATGGATTAATAATCCATGAAAGATGAAAAGATAGTAGAAACGATCGTTTTTAACTTAATAAGTGAAAACCATTACTTTTATGCTGTCATAAAAAAATATTTTCTGTAAATTTTACATCGAAACACGAAAGGGATTACAGACGCTAAATAACAAAGAGGATTATGTCGGAAAGGTAAGCTTTATGGATTTGTCAGACGCCATTTTTTCTGATGATTACTTTTTTATCGTCGGCATCTGTGCGTTGTTAACGCCGGAGTTGATTGATGAAAACTACTATATTATAGATATTGAAACGATAAACCTGTCAGAGGTGCGAAAGCACATATTTCCCGGCAGAAAAGTTATTGCGTTTATTACCAATGATCTTGACTATTATGCATTAATGCATCTGCCGGATTTCATTTTTATTGATAAAAAATGTCGATTGAATGAGATCCCCTCATGTTTACTGGTTAAGAATTCAAGATATAACTATAGAGTGAAATATTCACTTTCTCGTCGTGAGAAAGAAGTGCTCTCTTGTATGCAAAAAGGCCTGGATGCTAAAGAAATTGGTATTGAGCTAGGGATGACGATGAAAACGTTTTATACCCATCGGCGCAGTCTGATATTTAAGCTTCAGCAGAGCAATCGCGTTTCGCTGTATCAAAATATTGTGCGCAGCGAATCCTATAAGTTAAGCACTTGCGAATATAACTGAGTGTTGTCACTCGTTAAAAAATTATGGAGGTGAAAGCTACAAAGATTTTTTAGGATTGCTTATTTATTTTCAAAAATTTAATTAATTATCTGGAACTTATATATGAAAAAGATTGCACTGATTTCTGCACTTATGTCTCTGTCCGTATTTCAGGCTGCAAATGCCGCTGACGGAGTTATCAATTTTACCGGAAACATTACGGGGACAGCCTGCGTGGTTGATACTTCCGCTATTTCTCAACCTGTTGATCTCGGCACTATCTCTACCACGGCATTTACCGGTGGTAATGGTGCTACGGCGGCGGCGAAGCGCTTTAACATTGTGCTGAAATCCTGCCCTGCCAGCGTTTCCAGCGCCAGCATTCGTTTTGATGGTACCACCAGTGCCGCGAATCCTTCTATTCTGGCTCTTAGCAACGGGCAAACTGCATCGAATGTTGGCGTGGCCCTTTATGAGCAGGATAGCACGACGCTTATTCCGGTAGGTTCCACCTCGGCAAGCGTGACTTTGCTGGAAGATGTGAATAATACCCTGACCTACTTCGCTAAATATATGGCGACGGGCGCAGTTGGTGCAGGAACAGCAAATTCCTCAACGTCATTTACCGTAACTTATCAGTAACCGCAGGGCCCTTTGTGGCCCTGATTTAGTCTCTCAGGATCTCTTCATGTTTCGGAAAGTATTAAAAAAAATCGCTGTGAGTTTGTTACTTATCTCAACAAGCGCCTTCAGTGGTGTGGAAATTGGTGGCACCCGATTAATTTATAATGGCACTGGTCATCAAGCGGCGATCAGCGTAAGTAACCCAGATAATACACCCTATTTAATTCAGTCATGGGTCAGTAAAAATGAGAACAGTGATGATGGTGATAGCCTTTTTGTCACTACGCCACCGCTATTTAAATTAAATCCACATGCGCAGAATTCTGTACGTGTGATGTTAGCCGGTAACGCTGTACCTCAGGACCGCGAAAGCGTGTATTGGTTGAATATTAAATCAATACCTTCTTCGTCAGCGGAGGCGAAGAATGAGTTGTTGATTGCTGTAAAAAGTAAAATGAAACTTTTTTATCGCCCCGCAGGATTAAAAGGTGACCCTTCATTAGCTTATCAGCAATTAACCTTTTCCGCCGCGGGTGGAAAACTCAGTGTGCATAATCCGACTCCTTATAGCGTGTCGCTTTATGATGTAAAAGTTAATGGTAAAGAATTAGCAAAACCTCCAATGGTTTTACCATTCCAGACGCTATCGCTACCTCAGACAACAGTAGCGAGTGGTGAAGTATCGTGGCGTGCGATAAATGACTTTGGAGGCATTACGGCTCAACATAACTTTAAAATTTAGGTTAATTATTCATGCTCCAGTTTAATGCGATGTCAGGTTGTGCAAAATTAACTCAGTTAGCTGCGCTTATTTATTTATGCATTTATGTCCCAGCGCTACTGGCTGAGGATTATTTTGCCCCGGATTTTATTGAAACTCGCGGAAATCTTCCTCGTGATGTTGATATCTCCCGTTTTAGCAAAGCCGACGGGCAGATGCCCGGCGTGTATCATGTCGATGTTTATCTCAACGGAAATTACGTCGACTCGCGCGACATCGTATTTGTCAGTCATGAAAGCGATTTAATGCCAGTGCTGACCCGTGCAGATTTTACGCAATGGGGCGTGAAGCCAAATGCGCAGCCCAACTGGATGGCGTTGGATGAATCAGCGACGGTTGAAAATATCAGCAACCTACTGCCCGGTAGTCAGCTTCATTTTCAGTTTAATGGAATGCGGCTTGAGCTCTCCGTTCCCCAGGAGTATCTGCGACGGGATCCTCAGGGTTCGGTATCACCGGCTCAGTGGGACGATGGACTAAATATGCTGTTTTTGAACTATAACTTTTCCGCCGCCAATAACCATGGCGGTACTGAATCGCAAAACGATAGTTATTTAAACCTGCGTAGCGGCATTAATGTCGGACCCTGGCGGCTGCGTAATTATTCAACCTATAACAACAACAACGGAATGAGTCGCTGGAACACCATTGCTACCTCCCTTGAGCGGGATATAAAAACGCTGAAGAGCCAGTTTAGCGCGGGTGATGGTTATACCCAGTCTGGGGTCTTCGACAGCGTAAATTTTCGGGGTGTTCAGCTCTATTCGGATGACTCAATGCTGCCAGAAAGCGTACGCGGGTTTGCTCCCGTGGTGCGCGGTATCGCACAAAGTAACGCCCAGGTAACCATTCGTCAGGGTGGCAACATTATCTGGCAGTCGTATGTTCCACCAGGCCCTTTTGTGATTGACGACCTATATCCCACTGCCGCCAGCGGCGATCTTGACGTGGCGGTACGTGAAGCGGATGGCTCGGTACATCAGTTTATCCAGCCCTTTTCCGCGGTACCGGTAATGCAGCGGGAAGGCCAGTTTAAATATGCGCTGGCTGTGGGGCAGTATCGGGCGGCAAATGATCAGGATAAGGAACCAACGTTTTTGCAAACGACTCTGAGCTATGGTTTGCCCTGGGATACCACGGTTTACGGCGGAATGCTGACTTCAGCAGATTATTGGGCTGGCGCATTAGGAATGGGGAAAGGATTTGGCGACCTTGGTTCGCTCTCTTTTGATACCACATTTGCCCATTCGCAATTACCCGAGAAGACCCAGGAGGGGGTTTCGTTACGCGCGCAGTATGCCAAGGATTTTGCGACAACCGGAACCTCTCTGAGTTTGATGGGCTACCGCTACTCCTCATCGGGCTTTCGTGACTTTCAGGAAGCAAACGGCGATGTGAATCCGTTCCGCATGGTAAGTGATGAAACGCGGCTTGATGACAACTGGCGCTATCAACGTAATAAACGCAGTAAAGCTCAGGTCACGCTGAATCAAAGGCTCGGTGACTGGGGTAACGTAAATCTTTCCGCCTGGCAGCAGGATTACTGGGGAGGTGATAGCGAGCGCAGTGTGAATGTGGGATACAACACCAGCGTTAACAATATCAATTATGGCCTGAACTATAGCTATTCGAAGGGGCCATGGCGCAATGACAACGATCATATTGTCGCTTTTACGATGCAGATCCCGCTGTCACGTTTCTTGTCGGACAGTTGGATGACGCTCTCTGCTAGCAGCAATAAGAAAGGTGATAGCGTTTCGCAGATGGGATTATCCGGCTCTGCATTGGAAGATAAAAACCTGAGCTGGAACGTGCAGCAGGGCTATAACAGCAAAGGCTCCGATACGATGGGCAGCGCTTCCGTCAACTATAAAGGGCGCCATGGAGAGTATCAGCTTGGCTACAGCTATTCTCGTGATAGCCGCCAGCTTTCAGCAGGCGCGATGGGCGGGTTGGTGGTGCATCCATACGGTATCGCCGCGACTCAGCCGCTCGGCGAGACCATGGCGCTGGTAAAAGCGGATAACGCCGCTGGAGTAAAAGTGGCAAACAATGGTGGGATTTATACCGACAGTAAAGGTTTTGCCGTGGTGCCATATGTGACGCCCTATCGGCAGAACAGTCTATCGCTGGATACCGCCACGTTGAATAACAACACGGATGTTCTCAATGATACTCGTACGGTAGTGCCCACGAAAGGTGCTTTAGCGCTGGCAGATTACCCCACCGTAACGGGATACAAAATCATGCTACAGCTGTCCGGAAAAGAGATCCCGTTTGGGGCAACGGCCAGCATAAAAAATCGCGATAACCTGACGGATGGCATCGTTGACGAGCGCCAGCGGGTCTGGCTAAACGGCGCACCGGAGAAGGGGACCGTGGAGGTGAACTGGGCGGGTGAAAGCTGCCGCGCAACATATCAGATAACCTCGTTTTCAGACACCACGCATTACGTTACTGCACCATGCCATTAAGCAGGAGAGAAAAATGAAACCGATTGTCATCACCCTGATTTTTGCTGCTCTGGGGATATTTTCTCAAGCTGCTCTGGCCTGGGATTGCACGACCTCAACGCCTTCAACCACCGTCTCGCCGCAGAATATTACGATATCGCGCGATCTCCCTATTGGTGCAGTTATCGGCACTCAGCTTGTGACGCCAACCATCAATGCGTTCAGCTGTTACAACTCCGCTGATGGCGTAATCTCTAATCAGACCTTAGGTGTGATAGCGAACGGCACATTTGATTCGATGGTGAACGGCCGGCGCGTGTATAAAACCAACGTTGCCGGTATTGGCTATGCCATCTCGGCTTCAACGACAAAATGCGCCGGTGGCAGTGCGGCGGTTACCGGCAGCAATACGATTCGGGGCGATATCAATACCGCTAAACTTTGTGAGAACACCAGCGGAATGATTAGCCCGACGTTAAATGGCACCGTAACGGTGACGTTTTATAAAACGGCAACCGAAACCGGATCCGGCACGATAACCGCGAAATCCGTAGGTGCGCTGGTTTTACTGAATAATTCGCTGCTTTGGCAATCCCCTGAGGCGGAGGTCAATATCAACGCCTTCACGGTGACAACTCCGGCCTGTAAGCTGGCGACGGCAGCGATACCTGTTGATATGAGAGAGGTCGATAAACGCGCCTTCAGCGGCAAAGGTTCTACCCCTGGTGAGGCCTATACCCAGTCGTTCAATCTCCCGCTGACCTGCAACGCTGGAACCCGGGTTAGCGTCAAAATGGAGGGGAATATTTTTGATGCAACAAGAGGAGTGATCAATACGACCAGCGGCAATAATGCTGCCACGGGCGTGGGCATTCAGTTGCTTTATAACAATCAGCCGATGGCGCTGGGTTTGGATGTCGGCGTGGGGACTTCCTCGGCAAGCGGTGGATTCAGCGTACCTCTAAAGGCGCGTTATTATCAGACTGGGGATAAGATCACTACCGGTACCGCGAACGGCGTGTTGTCATTTACGATGACTTATCAATAACGAGATTGCCGCTTCATGCATGTCTATGTAAGGTGGACTGCTGGGAGGCGATGACCTTGGCTGACCCTGGCCCAAATCGGTTTTTCACTTGAACTGAAGTGCAGTCTACTACTCTTGTTCTGTAAACAGAAAATATCCCGCCTCAGTTTATGACTAACGCCGATATGACCTGATTCCAAGATTAATTCAATGCTCAGTTTGTAATGGTATGTCATGAGGATGTGTCGGGTGCTGTGGAGGACTCGTACTTCCCGAATGATCTTGACCGTGGTTACAAGTGATTGTGATTAATGTGACGCCTTTCACATCTCAGCAAATACTATATGCGGCGGTAGCAGAGGCCAAAAGTAGTGTGATAAGCATCATCTCAAGCGTATTTACTGGTGGGTATTTTTTAGCGAGGCGGTAATATAACTTGCCGTGTCGATTCTTACTCAACTCAATGATTTGTAGTTTAAATGCATCAAGTTAGAAAGATTCGAGCTTACGGAGTGGCGCTAAGCTGCTACAGGTTGGCGCATCCCTATACGGATTGAGAGGAGCCACAATGTCAGCAGCAGACGCCACTACATCATTATCTGGGCAGATATCCCTTCGGTTTGTTGAGCTTTGCCAGTTCCGCCGACTTGGTAAGGTCCAGCTTGAGATTGATCCTAAGACTACTATTCTCGTCGGTGCTAATAATAGCGGCAAAACATCAATTCTGGCAGCACTGCGCCACTTCCTTGCAGATGGCTCGTCATTTGGTGCTTTCGACATCAGTGTTTCTCAATGGCCAAAATTGCGGGAACTTGGAAGAGCTTGGGACGCATCAGAAGAAGATCCATCTACGTCTGGCGCATCCGAAGATGAATGGGTAGAGCAACTTGGAACCTTACTTTCGGCGATGCCAACGCTAGATCTATGGTTCGATGCTAAGGCCGGTATGTTCCACTATGTCTCTCCGTTCTTGTCAAAATTCAGTTGGAAGGGGGGCGGGGTAGGTGTCCGATTGCGTCTGGAACCTGCTACGAACATTGAGGATCTAAAGCAGTTGGCTTGGAAGTATCACCTGACGAGAATACCTGTGAAGGATATGGGAAAGGATTCGCTTGCGTGGCCGATTGATCTTCTTGATTTTTGGCTGCGAGAACCTTCTCTACTCGGCCAGGTTCGGGCCTATAAGTTGGATGCAGATAACAACCCTTTGGACGGAATAAAGACCTATGTTAGCCAGATATTGGATGCTAACTCTAGTCCAATTGATCGTAAACATTTGCAGAAAATCATAAAGGTAGACTTTGTGGCTGCACAGCGTGGCCTTGGTAGTGAGGAAGCAGATTCCCGGTCTGCTTCTGGCCCCCATCGCATAGGTTTATTCTCTAATCAGCTTCTCAAATTTGCTCGACAGCATCTAAATGTGGCTGCAACAGGTCATGGGCATCGAGCTGACCTCATAAAAGCTGTTGCTGATGCCCAGCAGGAACTAGATAAAAAGATTCATGAGGCTATTGGACCATCCGTAGAAGAGGTTAAAGAGCTCGGGTACCCCGGCTTGCACGACCCCCAAGAGATTCGTTTCCGCACGCGCATACAGACAGCCGAATTACTCGACCATGGGACAGCTGTTCAGTACAGCATGCAGAAGGATTCATTAGAGGAGCTTCTCCCGGAATATTCCATTGGACTCGGTTATCAGAATTTACAGTCACTTAGTTACCAACTAGTTTCCTTCAAAGCTGCTCGCCTAAATCCTGAAAAGGGCGCACCAGTACCTGTTCACCTGGTTATGATTGAGGAGCCCGAGGCTCATTTGCACGTACAGGTACAACGTATTTTCCCAGGTAAGGCACATAAGCTAATCAGCCCTAACGGTAGCGCTGAGTCAGGCCTTAAAAGCCAATTGATTATCAGTACTCATTCTAGCCATCTAGCACATGCTGAGAATTTTGACCGGCTAAGATATGTTCGCCGCGTTGCCAAGAGTAAAGAACAAAACATGCCTACCACCGAGGTGGTCAATCTTGGGCAAGTTTTTGGTGATGATAAAACGACCCGTCAATTCGCTGAGCGTTATTTTCGCGTTCAACACACAGACCTTTTATTTGCCAATGCTGCAATCTTTGTCGAGGGGGTTGCTGAGTGGATGCTGTTACCTCTTTTCATTGAAAGAGATTTTGCAATACTCAACAGCCGCTATCTGTCCTTCCTTGATATTGGTGGTAGCCATGCTCATCGGCTAAAGTCTCTCGTTGAAAGACTCCGTATTCCGACAGTAATTATTACTGATATCGATCCTGTTGAAGAAAAAGTTGGTAACCCTAAAAAAAATGATGAGCCTACTACAACCTTGGTTGCTGTAGCTAATACAGGACAGCCTGGGCTGCAATGCGGAAACCCGACTCTTCGTGGATGGCATCCTAAATTACAACAGCTTGAAGATTTCAAGGACCCGAAAGACGAGCACCTTGTCTGGAACGAAATTGCCGAATGTTTCGTGCGTTTCGCATGGCAATTGCCCGTAGCCGAAGCTGATGGTCAGTGGCCGAGTACCTTTGAAGACTCTCTTATTCTTAGAAATATCCCTTGGTTTAAGCAACTGATTGATGAAAAAGTTGATGGTGATGGAAAGAAAATCAAACCGCCGAAGGGGGCGCTGGGCTCAGTCGCTAGAAAGGTTGCCGAGAATGATAATATTCCAGATCTGCTCTCAGCTTTGCATAAGCTAATGCATGGGTCTTTTAATAAAGGAGATTTTGCCGCAAGCATCTTTGAAATGGTTGCTGCGGATGAGCCGATAGTCTGTCCTAAATATATCGAGGATGCATTGGAATGGCTCCAGACACAGCTGGAGCCAAGCAGGGAGGTGATGCATGACTAACTCACCAATCCTTGACGGCAATGATCGCGATGCAGGGGTAGTAGAAGAGATTTGCGGCTACCTTACAGACACACCACCTCGTAACTACTTCCTTTTTGCAGGGGCTGGTTCTGGTAAAACACGAACATTGGTGGAAGTTTTACGTCGCCTTACTGGTGTGACCGAGCATGAGAAGGGGGGACAATTAGCACGGTCCCTGAAGATGTATGAGCGTTCGATTAGAGTGGTAACGTACACAAAGAATGCTGTCTCTGTAATCAACGGACGTCTTGGGGACAATAGCTTAGTCAGTGTGTCTACCATCCATTCATTTTGTTGGGAGTTAATTAATGGGTTCAACGATGATATTCGCGAATCCCTAATAGCAGTAAAAGAAGCTCAACTCGCTAAAGAGACTGCAGAGGCACAAGCGAAACCTAAGGGTATTACTGCAGCAAAACAGCGTGATCTTGACGAAATCACGAATGAAATCGAGGATCTTCGGACAACTGAAGTATTCAAATACCATCCTAATCGCAATACATATGGGCCTGGGGCATTACCGCACAATTCCGTACTCGATGCGACAGCTTGGTTGCTTCAAAATAAGCCAACACTCCAATCCATTCTCAAAGATCGACATCCAATCATACTGATTGATGAGTCGCAGGACACAATGAAAGGTGTACTGGACTCCTTGATGTTCCTAGTCAAAAAGCGGGAGGGCGATTTGACTCTTGGTCTGCTGGGAGATCATCGACAACGAATTTATATGGATGGTCATGCCGATCTTCCAAGCATTGTTCCTGAAAATTGGGCAACGCCTGAGTTACAAATGAATCATCGTAGCCAACGACGTATTGTCACTCTGATCAATAAAATCTGGGAAACTGAACTGGAAGGGAGGACGCAACCAGCAAAGGGTTCAGCACAACATCCCCGAACAGAAAAGGCTGGCGGAACGGTTCGGCTCTTCTTGGGGGATACATTGCAAAGTCCAGACGATAAGGTGCTCAGCGAACGCTGGTGTGCTGAACAGATGTTCGAAGTTAGTGGCTCAGTAGCCTGGAATCAAGAACAATATAAGCTGCTTGCGTTGGAGCATAAGCTCGTTGCCACTCGTGGTTCGTTTCTTGATGTGTATGAGGCAATGTTTCTGTTAGAACCCCACACCGCAGCGCCATCTGGCAGTGGGGACAACAAGGGGCCTTCAACAGTACAAATTTTGCTTAATGAGCTTGCGCATTTAGAAGCCTGCGTCAGTAATGAAGGAATTGTGAATGAGTTCAAGGCAACCGAGGTTTTACGACGTTATGGTGCTTTAGACAATATACCTGAGGACTCAGAAGCAAGAGCTGAACGTACTGATGAAATGCTCGAGGCGATAGCTATATTTGCAATGGCTTGCGCCAACCCTGAGTCAACGGTCGCGGAAGTATTAGCACCAGTTTTAAGTGCAGAACTCTTTGAAGTAGATCATCGCCTTCAGGAGGCTTATGCCGACAAGTCACCAGCCCCGCAAGTTCCTGGACGAGGTGAGGATGAGTCAAAGCAAACAAGAATGCGCCGTGGATGGTGTGCACTGTTTGCTGCTCCATGGAAACAGCTTAAGTGCTATCGAAATTACCTTGCTGGGATTTCAGAGCTCGCAACACATCAAGTAGTTAAAGGCTCTGAGTTCAAGCACGTCATGGTTGTAATGGATGATGCTCTTGCTGGTGGGACTCGCTTTAAGTACGACACGATTTTTGGTGGTACGCAGTTAAGTCCAAATGACAAAAAGAATGCAAAGTCTGGTAAGGAGACAACCATCGACCGGACTTTACGTTTGCTGTACGTGACTTGTAGCAGGGCACAAGAATCGCTCGCTTTAGTGCTTTGGTCGTCCGATCCTGCTGCAGCAATGGCTCGAATCAAGGAGAGTCAATGGTTTGCTGAAGATGAAATACAAATAATCACATAATGCTACAGACATAATTGATATTAGTTGGCAGATATCGTACCTAACGACTGGTTTCGTTGTAGCTTTTCCTCCTATGCGGGATGTGAAGATTAAAGGATTGATAATGGTAGGAATTGAAGATGTGCCTCAGCTCGAAGGAATGTGGGCACCACTCGATGTCCGTCGTGGGCTCAGGCAAATGTTTAGACGTTGGCTACCCACTACTAGTCATCTGCGCTCTGGTTTCGGGCAAGTAGAAATGTTCGATGAAATAGAGCTCCTCGATTTTTGCCAGCACTACCGACTAGAGTATTTTGGTGCAGCAAAGGATATTGCCAAAATCTGGGACGAGTCAAAGGAACGTATTGCCGATGGAGGTCCTACTTTCAGTGAGCTAACTCGTCTAGGTTGGATAGTTTTCGACGGTGGTCGCTGGATTATGCAGTGCTCACCTCCGGGCACGCTTTCGCACATCACTTACCCAAGCCCAAGCACGCAAAAATTTCTACATGAACTTTCTAAAATCAAACTTATTGAGAAAACCTCTAATTTTACACAAAGTGTCCAAAAGCAAGCAGCCATGATATTGGATGAACAGTTATTGGAGCGATACATCCCGGCTAGCAGACCTGACTGGCTTGCAGGACGGACAGACGCGTGTCCACTATGGGCGGGTAAGATCAGATATACTCTCCTGGCTTTGAAGCAGATAAATATATGTAACGGACCATGCCGGGGATTAGGGATGGAGGCGGAAAAATGTGCGTCTGCTAATGATAAATATGAATCCTCACGACGTGGAGACTGGAAAAATAAAGCGGCTGCCATTAATTTCCTGGAGAAGGAAATAATTGATTTTTTGATACAGGGCCGCCTAAGAACGCCTACTACTCATCGTGGGAATCACTGCATCGAACAATAAGTGATTAGTCTAGTAATGACGTGGATATGAAAAAATTTTGCCGAAGTTGTCAATAAATAGCAGCGAACACTAAATGTCATAAACTTTTTAAGAGTGGGAGCAGATATGTCAGATTTAAATTATTCATCAGGTAATAATGGGGGGGAAGGTGTGTCCGTATCTCCAGAATATTCTCTTGTAAATATTCCTGCGTGGCTTGACTCTCCTCCAGATGAAGAATTTCCCGCTTTACCTATTAATACTCGTCTGCAGACCCTGCCTTTTGGTGAGCTTACTTGGGAAAATTTTGAACGTTTAATCAAACGTATTGTCTTTCGAGAGGAAACAATAGCTGATTGTTGGATATATGGAGTTCCGGGTCAGAAGCAATTCGGTTTAGACATTCTTGCTACAGCGAATGATGATTCTGATTATTTTGTTTGTTATCAATGCAAGCGTGTTAGGAATTATACATCGGATGATATAAAGAAAGCTGTTGATAAATTTCTGGAAGGTAAGTGGTTTAATAAAACAAAAAAACTCGTATTGTGTGTTTCTTCAATTTTGAGTAGAACTGAATGTATCGATGAAGTCAATAATCAAATTAAACGGCTTTCTTTATTTAACATTATTTTTGAGGTCTGGGATGGTGCTGAAGGAGGCGTTCTCGCTGAAAAACTAAAAGTATATCCGGATTTAGTGGACGATTTTTTTTCTAGAGAATGGGTTAGACATTTTAACGGAGAGGATGCTGCAAGTTTACTAGGGGAAAGGCTGCAAGGATTGGAGCTAAATCAACTGCGTCTTCAACTTAATGATATCTACAAGACCTTATTCCTCAGGCATGACCCAGGACTTCGTTTGGGTTCGCAAAGACCCTCTTCTCTTATATCCCGTTATATACCACCGACTGTAATTGAATCTAGAAACGTTATGTCTTCAGACATGGTTTCGGAAGAAAAAGCATATCGGCAATATGATGATGGTACTGTAAATAGTGATTCTAAACCAAAGCAATATTCTAGGAATAAACCTGCAGGAACACAAGAAATTAATGTTTCATTAGATGAGTGGTTTACAAGACAGCATCGGAGTGTGATTCTCGGTGAGCCTGGCTTTGGTAAAAGTACTTTACTGCGTGTTATGGCATTGCAACTACTTTCAACATTTGATGAACCAATAAAAACCTCGTGGAACAACTTATTGCCTGTATGGATTTCATTTGGGGGTTTTAGTTCTGCTTTGCAGGCAAACCCGCTCCTGAGTTTTGAAGACTATTTTGATAATTGGTTACATCAAAATGCGGCAGATGATGTTCGTCCTCTATTTCGTCGAGCTATAAAACAAGGTGGTATGCTTCTTCTTGTTGATGGATTGGATGAGGGACAAGATATTGATGTTGCAAAGCAAGCTATGGATAGGATTAGTTCTTTCTTAGCAATTAGGTCTATACCCGCAGTGTTCACTAGTAGGCCACGGGGCTATGAAAGAGTACGCCCGGATGGGAATTGGCCAGTTGCTAAATTAAGTGCCTTTGATAAAAGTCAAATAGAGCAATTTGCAAATATGTGGTTTGAGTATCTTGAGTTACCGGATGCAGGGCCAGTTGAACGGATTTCAGAACGCGTACAGCAGCGCACGAATGATTTCCTTAAAGCTACCCAAGTGAACTCGAGAATAATTGAATTAGCTCAGACTCCGCTTTTTTGTCAACTTCTTATAGACATATTTAGATTTTCTCATCATTTACCTGAGCAACGCGTAAAAGTTTATGAAAAAATAATAGAGTTATTGATTTCTGACCATCCCTCAGCCCGTTCTCAGGCTGCAGGTATTTCTGGGAATATGCTCCCCCGTTCTGAAGATATGCGTGAAATGCTAATGAGGTTAGCTCTTGATATTCAAGAGCGCGGTGGTGCAGGTGTTGTTTCAGTAGAAGCCTGTCAGGATTCATTCTGCAATTTTTTAACTGATGATATTAATGGGCCTGGTCTTAAGAAGTATGATGCAAAGTATCAGGCTCAGATTATAACAGATCATGCTTTATCTGGTTTAGGATTAATGATTGAACGGTCTCCAAATGAATTGGGATTTTTTCATCTCACAATTCAGGAATATCTCGCTGCCCAAGCTATGCTCCGTAAAGAAGAAGAAGAACAACTCAATTGGCTTATTAGGGTTTGGAATCTTCCTCAATGGCATGAGGTTATCCTTGCATGGTTTAGCATACGTGGAATGGATCAAGGAAAGGGAGCAAATCAACGCGCGATTGATTTTTTAAAAGAATCGGTAATTACTCCATGGGAAAATATTCAATTGCTGGTTCTTAGAACAGAACTGGCTGCAAATGATTTTGGACTATCTCCAAGGGAAGCTCGTGCTACTATTGAGCAAGCAGCAAAAGAAATAGAAATAACCCCTTTTAGAAAAATTAGGTTAGTACTTTCAGGATATATCGCGCAAGGGCTTCGCTCGTCTTCTGTGAATAGTATCTGTGAGGCTTATATAACAAAATGGACACAGACCAGAGACGAATGGTGTAAAGCCAGGATTTTTCGTACATTATGTGGTTGGAAGCCCTCAGGCGATTTATTACAAGCCTTAAAATTGGGTTTGCATGATGAAGATCTCAAATGCCGCTGGGCTTCTGCAGAAAGCCTTGCAAAACTGTACTCTGGTAACGATGAGGTAAAGAATGAGCTATCACAAAAAGTTAGGATGTGGCCTGACTTAGAGGTACGAGCAGCAGCGTTATACTGCTTGTGGAAGGGATGGCCAAACTATGAAGCTCTTAATGAATATGCTGAAGTTGCAAGTAAGTCAATTTGCCAAAGTTTTGCTATAGCTGGTGTATTAATTAAAATTTCAAAGAATCAACATAGTGATATTGATCTTGAAAAGATCTGTCAAATGTATTTTACAAGAACTGTTGACTATGACTTAGAAGGGATATGCTGCGAGTTATTAGTTAAAGGTTGGGGAGGTGACGAGAAACTAAAAGAGAAAGTATTAATTGAATTGGATTTAAAATTTAACCAGGGTGTATTTGAAGTTGAACGCTTTATTTCTTTTTTGGTACGCGCGTGGCCTGGAGATAATGATGTTGCCAATCATGTAGTTCGCTATGTCAAAAAATATAGTATCGCCATGATGCATGGAAGTGGATTGTGGCAGGCTATTATATCCGGGTTTGGTGGAAATAAAGAATTAATTAATGCTATAAGAGATGTATTAATAGAGCGAAAAGAGAAATATAAAGCTATTTATTGGGGGCCGGATACGAAAAATGCTTATCTTGCAATCGGTGATGATGTAGCGAAAAAAGAGATGCTTGAAGCATATTCTCAAGTTGATAGTATCATGGATAAACATTGGATATGTTCGACACTTATGACTGGGTGGAAAAATGATCCGGAGGTTCAACGATTTTTTTCTCTAGAATTTTTAAAACCACCGGTTGAGAATGCCATTCTTGCCAATTGGGTGCATGTTTTTATAAATGACAAAGATGCTAGACGTTCGTGGTTGCTTGGCGCAATTACTACAGGTAATGATAGGGGCGCCTTATCAGCTGTTGGTCGGTTACTTGATGAGTTTAATGATGAAGAGTGCATAGATACCGTTAAGGATATTTTAACCAAAAAAAAATACAACTATTATTCAGAAATTGATATAAAGAATAGACTTATTGAAATTGTACCTAAAGATCCAGTTGTCAAACAATGGGTGATGAATTCTTTTGAAGAAATTGATAGTTTGTCTTTATCTTCAATAGCGATAGGTTATGAAGATAATACCACTGTGAGAGAAAAAATATTAAATGCGTTATGTCCAATTCATTCTTATGCTAGAACGGAAATATTTCGAATTATTCGAGAGCACTTGATGCCTTCAGAATCTATCATGCGAGTGACCTCAAGTATTTTTGTAGAAACTAAGCCCTTGATTCGTACTTCAGGTCTCATTGCGAGGTGTATTGCAATTCAGCATTATCCAGATGATTTTTTATTGTTTAAACAGATGTTGTGCAAGGAATTAGCCTCAGTAGGCATGGTTTATGAAATGCGGAGGCGTAGCGCATTTGCTGCTTTATTATTTCTAAAAGAGTACGATTACTGTGCGGAGTATCTAAGCCGAGAACAGGGGTCTTCCATGCATTGGTTATTTGATCATAAGCATGAAGATATTTTATCAGCTCGGATCTTATTTGAATCTTGGGATGCGTTAAAAAACAACAAATATCTTTCTAATAAAGATGTTAAAATATCATGGTCTAATTTTATTCATGATGGGACTGCAAGAGGAAGTTTAAATGATAGTTCTTCTAGAGGTCAACTTGTTGCCTGTTTGAAAAACATGTCAATTAAAGAACATAATTCTCAAAGCCTTTTTTTAATGGCCGATCTTCTTCCTGCATCAAACGAATTACGAGATTGTTTGGTCGAGATAATGAGTCAGCAAGGAAATATTTCTTATTATGTTGAAGAAGAAAAAATAGCTATTGCTCAAAGTATTTATGCAGAACAATTTCATGGTGATACTGAAGCATATAATGCTTTGGAAGAGATCTGGAAATCTCTGAAATTAGATGAGGATATTCATTCGGAATATTTATTTAATGTGCTTTATGCCTTGGCTGTTGGATGGCCAAATTCAAAATTAATTCAAGCTTACGTTCAAATAACTGAGCAGCCGAAAGTATTTTTACATATTGCTTTAATACTTTGTGGTGTGACGGGAGATTTAGAAAGAGCACAGGAATGTATTGATGCGATAATAAAGGAGGCTTTACATGTAAATCATCCTTTCCTCTCTTTATACATAGAGGCACTTAACAAGTGGTCATATACAGAGTCAGCTGATATTCTTTTGCAAAAATTCCTTAAAGGGGAGATGTCTTCACATTTCATTACTGCCTTGAAATTACTTACATCTACTGGGCGTGCAAGCGAAGAGTTTCGCCTAAATATGGTTGGTTATTTTAACAATCAATTTAATTCCGATGCGATAATTAATGAAGGTGTCGATATTTTTAATGGGGAAGTTGTTTCAGTTATCCAGATAATTGTGGATGAATGTATGCTAATGACCCTTTAATCGCATAAAAGCTGATTAGCTCTGTTGCAACAGAAAAGCAACAGAGCTGGCTGTAAATATTTTAATAGTTGTTACGAGGTAAATTTCAGTTTAATCACTGAATTATCATTAATCTTCTTTTCCGCTGATTTTACAAAATCCGCCCACCATTGCATCATCGGGCGATGTTGTTCGAGATAGTCACTGCGGTTATAAGCGCGACGTACCTCATTTTTGTCCACATGAGCAAGTGCGGCTTCAATGACATCAGGCGGAAAGCCTTGCTCATTAAGGGCTGTGCTGGCAATAGAACGCAGCCCGTGTGAAACGAGTACGCCACCTAAACCAGCACGCTTCAGTGCGGCATTAACTGTTTGGCTGTTCATTGGCTGGGTTGGCTTGATGCGACTGGGAAAGATAAACTCCCGGCTACCACTGAGGGACTTCATCATTTCCAGAATTGAGATTGCCTCATCCGATAGTGGAACCGTATGGTCCCGGTTCATCTTCATTCGAGCTGCAGGAATTTTCCATTCGTTAGCATCAAAATCGATCTCATCCCATCGAGCCTCAGCAGCTTCGGCAGGGCGGGTAATGGTGAGAAGTTGCCACATGAACAGACATCGTGTGGACATACTGATACTTGCCGTACGCATAGTTTGCATTAGCTGTGGAAGTTGATCCGGTCGAATACTTGGCATGTTTTTCTTTTGCGGTTTCTCGAATGCTTTCCCAATGTTTACGCTGGGAACCGCATCAATCAGGCCCGTGTTCTGCGCGTAAATCATGACTTCGTTAATGCGCTGACAAAGGCGGCGAACAGTCTCTAACGCACCTCTTGCCTGAACCGGCTGAACTGCTTTAACCAGAGTATGAGCCTTAATCTCAGTGACACTGATATCACCGATTGCTGGGAAAACATCTCTCTCAAGCGAGCGCCATATATCGTCGGCATAGTCCTCTGTTACGCTAGCTTTCTTCACATTCCACCAACGCTCAGCGACTAACAGGAAAGTGTTGGTTTTGGCCTCTTGAGAATTCCTCACCTGTTCCTTCTGATGTTCCTGAGGATCAATGTCTTTCGCCAATAAAAATTTAGATTCGGCTCTGAGTTTACGTGCATCAGAAAGCGAGACGGCAGGGTAGGCCCCAAAGCTCTGTTTGGTTCGCTGCTTGGTCAGAGGCCGATAGTAACGGAATTGCCAGAGCTTACTACCGCTGGACTTGATTAACAGAGTAAGCCCGTCACCATCATAAAGCTGGTAATCGGCATCTTTAGGTTTGGCGGCTTTGATTTCCGTATCAGTTAACGGCTTGGTTTTTCTTGCCATGAGGAGTCTCCATGCGTTTAGGCCCAACGAAAACAAGAGCTCTTTTCATTGGGCCGATCAATGGGCCTAAAAGGTTCGGATTTAATTAGTTCTCTTCGGACTTCGCGGGACAAATTGAGGGCACAAAAAAGCCCGCAGGGCTTGCGCCATGCGGGCTTTCAGGACTTCATCGGATGACTCTGGTAATCACCGATGGAGAATTTTGGTGGGCTGGCGGAGTCTGAATGAATTATGTAACTATCTAAATTTAAATTATTTTAATGTATTCAACTTTCATTTGTGTACCTAAACGTGTACCAATTATGGAATGTCATAGCATTCTTACCTATCTAAAGTTGTCGATTGTTCTTCCTCCTGATGATTTTTTGTATCTACAAAGGCTAGAGAAAAAGTTTTTTTGCATTTAACTGTTCACACTGTTCACCTCCTTATTTTTCTTTTTAATATCATAATGATAGATGGTGATCAGTTGGTGAAGAGTGAACAGTCAACTCTTCACCTCAGCTCGTCTCTGGCCTGTTTCCGGCGACCATCACCGCAATACGATGGTGATGAGGGGGGGTAAAAAGTTTTTTTTGTGAAAACTGTTCACACTATTCAATACGATATTTTGTCCTTATTATTCAAATGATTATATTGTGAATGGTTGGTGGGCAGTGAACACTTTACTGTCCACCTCCACAGGCTATAGGTACAAGCATTAAAGTCTGCTGTGAGTGAAAAGCTGACTTAGTGAAGTAAACTTATTATGAGCCTATCATTAGTAGTGTTTTTTTGTTCTTCTCCTTGAAATCAGTCTGATAAACACTGATATAAATAGAAGCAGCTGCATCGGGCACCTGCCTCTGGAGAAAATAGTAATGGAAGATTTCTACATATCAGCAATTAAAATGGACAGTACCAATCAGCATATTGAATTTGTAAAAGTACATGAGAACAAAGGTGACAAGGTCGGGCTTGCTACCGTCAATTCGCGAGCTTTCGTTGGCCAACTGATCAAAACAGGGAAAATTGAGTTCAAAACTATAGTCTGGAACGAAACAACCAAAAAATGGTCTGTGGGGGCAAAAGTAGAAGTGATGACTGATGGTTACATCACAACTGATCCAAACAAGACAAAACGTGACAATCTTGGCAATCTTCCCAGCTTTGTCTGATGCATAAAGTTTTTGTTGAAATCACAAGCCGTCATCCAAGACGGCTTTTTCGTAAGTCGTAATGCCCTGCTCAAAACAAGATTCACCGCACCTTTGTCTGTGTTGGAATGGTTTGTCAGTATATTTTTGTTACCCGTAATTTACCTCAGCACTTTCTTACAAAGCCCGTTTCACGCACTGAGCGGTCTGATAACGTTTAAGGGTAAAAGGTTTTTTCTGGGAAAACTGTTCACACTGTTCACTCGGTGTTTTTGTTGTTTTTTTTCATAATGTTATCTGGTGAATACTCGGTGAACAGTGAACACTTTACTGTTCACTCTGGCCTGTGAGCAGGCAAAAAAAGACCGGCAATGCCGGTCCGTGTCGATTATGTTGCGGTGGGTTCATCGCACTTCGGCAGCCAGTCGGCGTTGCTTTCCTCCCTGAGGGCGAGATTGGTCTGCATACCCTGATTTGTGCGGCGCTTCTCGTAATTCAGACCGTACTCTTTCAGCATGGCTGAGAGCCCCTTGCCGAACATGGTCAGACTGAGCGCATTCCTGTAGCCGTGGGCCTCCATGTACACCAGATACGCGTGATACAGATACAGGCGCGGCTGGCGCGGAATAATGTTGGCGTTCCCCATATACATCCCGTCAGGCTCCGGCAACGCTTCAAGATAGCCGCAAAAATCAAACGTCGGGTCAGCGTCGCGTTTGATGCTCAGCGCCTCGTCTGAGTTCTGCTGCGACTGGAGCAGGGCGCGGGCGCTCATCGGGTCGCTGAACTGCTGCATCAACTGGCGCACAATCACGGCCAGCTCGCGGGCGATTTTATCCCTGAGCTGCGGGTCGCGCTCCTCCGGGGCTATTTGCTCCGGGAAATGGATAATCACCCGGCGACGTGACACACCGCCGCTGCGGTCGGTGAAGCGCATCGGATTATTGTTGACCGCCAGAATGACCGCCGGAATATGTGTCGAGTACGGGTTCTGATATTTCGGGTCGACCGACACCGCATCGCCGCCGGTAATGGCCTTGAGTCCGGCACCGTCACCGCTCCATTTCTCCTGGTCAGGCAGACGAATGAGCGAGAAGCCAATCAGGGAAGCGCGCTTACGGGGGGCTTCCAGCGTGTCGATGTCCGCCGACGTGGCGTTATCCTCTCCGGCCAGCATCGTGGCGATTTCAGCCAGGATACTTTTCCCGCTGCCGCCGGGGCCGGTGACTTCGAGAAAGAGCTGCCAGTCGTAGCGGTTC